>Ga0209107_10000103_pt1 | contig 49796 bp, 58 predicted proteins | sample LakErihyJuly2011_2_FD_187460 | JGI IMG/M metagenome (GOLD analysis project Ga0209107, IMG submission 187460) | Freshwater microbial communities from dead zone in Lake Erie, Canada - CCB hypolimnion July 2011 (SPAdes) (version 2) | ecosystem: Environmental > Aquatic > Freshwater > Lentic >...
CCAATGGTATTTTGTTTGCTGATGCACGTTGGGCTGGTAATGGTACCACAGATCCTGTAGCAGATCCATTCCCAACCATTGTGAGTTTGTTGACCAGTGATTATTTGGACTTGGATGCACCCGATCCTGCGCTGTACCCCCAGGGCATGTTGTTGTGGAACACACGCCGTTCAGGCTACAATGTCAAGAGTTTCCAGTTGAATTATTTCAATTCAACCACATTCCCCGATGACACACTGCCCACAGTGACCAACACATGGCTCACAGCATCAGGCAACAAGGCCAATGGTGCCATGTACGCTGGCCGTTTGGCACAACGCAAACTAATTGTGTCTGCATTGAAGTCAGGTATTGACACCAGTTTGACAGCAAGAGAAGAACAAAATCAATTCAACTTGATTGCAACTCCTGCCTATCCTGAACTGGCTGTAAACATGGTTGCACTCAGCAACGAACGTGCCAACACATTGTTTGTGGTAGGTGACACTCCCATGCGTCTGGCTGCCAATGGAACTGACCTGGTCACCTATGCCACAGACAACGGCGGCCTGGGATTGCCAACAGAAGACGGCCTGGTCATTGGATCACCTTACTCTGCTGTGTTCTATCCTTCGTGTCAGACCACAGATTTGTCAGGCAACACAGTGGTACAACCACCAAGTCACATGATGGTGCGCACCATCCTGCGCAGTGATGCTGTGAGCTATCCATGGTTGGCTCCTGCAGGCACACGTCGTGGTGTGATTGACAATGCCACAGCCATTGGTTTCATTGAGAGTGCCACTGGTGAGTTTGTGCAAACTGCCATTGGCCAGGGCTTGCGTGATGTGTTGTATTCAAACAATATCAACCCAATTACATTTATCCCAGGAGTTGGTATCACAAACTTTGGTAACAAAACACGCCAGGCCACCAACACTGCACTGGATCGTATCAACGTTGCTAGACTGGTAGCATTCCTGCGTGGACGCCTGGAAGAAATTGGCAAACAGTACCTGTTCGAACCAAACGATCAAATCACACGCAATCAGATCAGCAACACTGTAAACAGTTTGATGATTGACTTGGTCGCCAAACGTGCCTTGTACGATTACTTGGTAGTGTGTGACTTGAGTAACAACACCCCATTCCGCATTGACAACAATGAATTGTGGTTGGACGTAGCTATTGAGCCAGTGAAAGCCGTGGAGTTTATCTATATTCCATTGCGGATCAAGAACACTGGAGAAATCAGTGGTGTGGCAGCATAATGAAAACGGGGGCCTAAATTGGGCCTCCATTTCAGGTAAATAAACACAACAGGAGATATAACAAATGCCATCAGCATCATTAAACAAAATGACAGTACCATTGGCCAGCGATCAAAGTGCCAGTGACCAAGGACTGTTGATGCCCAAACTCAAATATCGCTTTAGAGTGATTTTTGAAAATTTTGGACCACAAAGTGCTACCCCAGTGACTGAATTGACCAAACAAGTGGTAAGTTTTACTAGACCTACATTGACCTTTGAAGAAATTCCATTGCCTATTTACAATTCAACATTGAAACTGGCTGGACGTCACTCATGGGGTGATGTCACATGCTCAGTGCGCGACGACGCTGGTGGCAACATCACCACGTTGATTGGACAGCAAATGCAGAAACAAATGGACTTTTTAGAAATGAGTTCAGCGGCTAGTGGTATTGATTACAAATTCATAACCAAAGTTGAAGTATTAGACGGCGGTAATGGCGCTACTGCCCCAGTGGTATTGGAAACATTTGAACTGTATGGTTGTTACCTCAAAGCTGCCAACTACGGCGACTTGAACTATGGCACTAACGAAGCAGTCACAATTGAAATGAGCATTGCTTACGACAACGCCAATCAGACCCCAACTGGTGTTGGTGTTGGCACAGGATTTGGACGCACTATTGCTGGTGCTGTCACAGGTGCTGGTCAGTAAACATGGCAAATTTTGGACAAGACTTTCTCAAAGGGGTAACCCAAGGGCTTGACCTCAAAAGTTTTGGCAAAAATGTAGTCGAAGGATTTATAGGCAACGATGTCTTGCGTGATTACACTCACGCAAGCAAAACTTTTACTACTAACGCCTACGAACTCAAACCCAGATTCAAGTTTTTATTCCATGTCAGCTTCACGCTGAATGTCACTCAGATTCCTTTTCTGACCAATGCATTCAGTGCTGACGATCAAATGAATCTCAGTCTCACAGTAAAAACTGTTGACCTGCCCAAGTTCAACATCGATACCGAAACGCTGAATCAATACAATCGCAAAAGAATCATACAGAAAAAACTCAATTATGAACCAGTGAATATAACATTTCATGATACCAGCAATGACCTGGTGCGTAAAATGTGGTACTACTACATGAGTTACTATTACAAAGATCCATCAAACCGATACCTAGATCCTAACAACAACAATGGCACCAATGGTCAAAGTAGTCTGCGTACAGCAGGTTTTGGTTACAATGATCGAGACATCTACGACGACAAACGTATTGGCGAGGTCAACGACTGGGGCTACATTGGCGAAGCCTACAACGATGGCAACATGACTGGTACCACGGGCAAACCGGCCTTCTTTAGTGACATCAGAATCTACGGCATGGATCAACGCAAGTTTGCTGAATATGTGCTGATCAATCCTTTGATCACCAGCTGGAGTGGCGATACCTACAGTTATGCTGAAGGTGGCGGCATCATGGAGAATACCATGACAGTGGCCTATGAAACAGTAAAATACTATGCAGGTGCTGTGGGGTCAGCACAGGCCGGTGGCGATCCCAATGTCCAAGGATTTGCCACAGATGCACACTACGACAAAACTGTTAGCCCTATTGCCAGACCTGGTGCCAATGCCACAGTGTTTGGCCAAGGTGGCCTGCTGGAAACTGGCGGCGGAATTCTCAGCGACCTGCAAAGTGGCAGTGTGTTGGGCCTAATTGGTGGTGCACAAAAAGCAGCACGACTGAATCAAACATTCAAAGGTAAAAATCTTGGCAGTCTGGCTGCCAGCGAAGCCGTGAAACTGGGCACACAAACCATTCAACAAGGTGTCACCGCCGGTGGAGTCAGATCAGTGGCCAACAAGACTGACGGTTGGGTTTTCCCCACACCAACATTCATAAGAAACAACACTGGTGTTAATCAAACACAGGCTGAAACCAACAGGTTATTAAGACGATGAGCACTGTAAATTACGCCAATCCCAACACCGACTTGTCTGTGAGAATTTTTGACGATTTTTACAGCTATGATGTGAATATTCCTGCTGAGGAATATGATGTGGTACACACTTATTTTTTGAGTGTGATGACCACACGACAGGCCGCAGGCAACTTCACTGTGAGTCTGTTTAGAGTGGCCGAAGACACTGGTATTCCTGCACTGACCTTGTTGAAAGAATTTCAAGGACTCAATGGCATGAGTCTCAGTGCAAGTTTGGCCTACTATCTCAACAGCATTCGCAGTAGAGCCACATTGCTAGGTGTGGGAACTCCGGTGACTCCCAACTTTTATCAGGCTAGAAATGTACTGGTATGAGTCACTGGGCACAAGGACCATACACAGTAATTAACCGCAAAAAGTACGTGGGCAACGGCACACCACGTTACAGATCAGGCTGGGAACTCAGCTTCATGAAATTCTGTGACAACAACGACCATGTGTTGCAATGGGCGTCAGAAAGCGTGGCTATCCCTTATCGTCACCCACTCACAGGCAAGATGACACAGTACATTCCAGATTTTCTAATCACATATCGTACCAGCAACAACACTGTGAAAGCAGAACTGATAGAAATCAAGCCCAAAAAGCAAAGCGTGATTGAATCAAAAATGAGTGCCAAAGATCGTGCTGTGGTGGCCATAAACTATGCCAAATGGGACGCAGCCACCAAATGGGCACGCCGCAACGGGCTGATGTTCAGAGTTATCACCGAGAACGATATGTTTCACAACGGCCGAGCTTGACCCATAAATAGGGCATGACTCGTAAACTTGAATCCTTGTTTGACCTACCTCCGTCAACGCCTGCGGAAGATGAACCCGGCCCACAACCAGCAGAAGACTTTCGTGCTCAGCTGCAAACCCTAGACGACACCATAGACAAAATTGATGCTGCCCTGCCTGGAGTGCGTGGGCTGGAAGCCAATGATACAGAAATGGATTCTTTGTCCAAAATGGCAACCGACAGCTATGATGAATTGATGACGCTGGGCATGCAAGTGGATTCAAGATTTGCTAGTGAAATATTCAGTGTGGCCAGCAACATGTTGGGACATGCCATCACAGCAAAAACAGCCAAGATGGACAAGAAGCTGAAAATGATTGATCTACAGTTGAAGAAAATGCGACTGGACCAACAACAAGCGGTGATAGACGCCCGGGCCGCAGATGGTGGCGAAGAAGCCATGCAAACAGCACAGGGCATGGTACTGAGTCGCAATGATTTATTGGATCGGTTGCTGGCCAGCAAAGATCAAAAAGATAAAAAAGAATAAATATGTTACAGGAACCTGATATGAAAAATTTTGCCCATTACCTCGCCGAAAGCGAACGTGTCTACAACTATCGTATCAAACTGCTGGGTAAACCACCTGGCGATTTGGTGTCACAGTTGAAGAAAAAACTGGATCAATTTGATCCTGTGAAGATGGGTGAACCCAAGACCACCCCTATACAGATCATTCCCACTGACTTCCCCAACAACAAAAATGACTCAGTAACAATGTTTGATGTCAGCTTCCGGTATCCAGCTATTGAACCACAGATCAAACAACTGGCACAGTTGTTGGGATTTGATCCCAATCACATCGTCATGCAGACCACACCACATGTGGATGGCCTGGTGGATGAATATGAACGAGTCGATGCCGAAAACAAAGACTTGCTGGGCGACACAGACTATCCTGCTCCTGACGCAGAACAACGGGCCTTGAGCAAAGACTATGCCACTGGTCCTTATGACCATGCTGTGTTGAAAAATGCATACCGTACTAATTTCACCGTTGCTGGTGGCAAGACACCTCCAGCCAAAACCACAAATGATATTCCAATGGGCGACAAGAGCCCAATGAGCAAGATCAATCGTCCACCCAAGCCAGCCACTGGCGCCAACCCAAGAGGATAATACAATGAGTTTCTTTTACGATTTAAACAAAAAACTAGACAGCATCCGTGCCACACCCGAAGTAACACACAAGCAACTGAACGAGCGTGACATGAGTCGTGCTGCCAAGGGCTACGAAAAGTACGGCAAAGAAGGCATGGAAGCCTTGGCCAAGGCCGGCCGCGAAGGCAAAGCTCTTGATCCTGTTAGAAAGAAATATGACAAGTACGACAACACCGAAGTTGACGAAGGCGTCATGGACATAGTCAAGAGTGTTGGCAAGCGAGTTGCCAGCGGCATCAACCGGTTAGTTGGACATGGATCAGATGAAGACATGCGCAAGGCTGTACAACGCAAAGCAGGTGCTCCTGTGACAGGCAAGAAGCCTGAACAAAAAACCACAGAAGCAGCCAAGTACCGTGATCCCAAGTACAAAGACAAATTGTACACACAAGAACCACCAGACTATACATACGGTCCTGATATGGATGATGCCTACGATAATCCAAAACCAGATGACTATGCTGGTAGAAAACGCAAAATAGGCGGCGGCGAATTTGATCATAATGATCCACTGGTTAAAGGATTTGGCCGTTCAGGTACAGGTAGTCCTGTAGAAAAAGGCCCAAGAAAAGGCCTGCCCACACGTAATCAAATCACCAGTCTCAAAGGCAGTATCAAAGCTGCTCGTGGCACACATGCAGAACCAAACTTGCCTGAAGCCGCCGGAGCAATTGATTTTGATAAAGTGTTGGATGCCATTGCCGCATTGTACGGCGATGACATGTGGAACAATGATGCCATGCAAGACTTGGCAAACGAGCTTGAACAAGCTGGACCAACTGATCGTGAATTAGATTTTATTATTGCTAAAGGTCGTTTGCCAAAACGTCTAGCTGGTATACAATTCTCAGCAGGTGATAGTGTGCAATTTGGTGAAAGTGGTGCTTCGATGACTGCCAAACAAAAGTCATTTGCCAAGCTAGCACCTCCTGCAAACAAAATCACTTTTGCCGACAAGATCGCCGGCGCCAAAAAAGAAGTCGACGAGATGCTGGGTGATGTGGCTGCTGAAGCCATGCGCAGTGCATTGGGCGGTGGCAAAGGTCGTAACGCTGAGATGGACGAAGAAAAATCCAAAGGCACTGCGTTTGATATGAGCACACCAAGAGTTGATACACCCAAAGCAGGCAGCACTGAACGTGGTCACAAGCACGACATCACGCACAGCACCTCAGATCCAAGATATAAAGGTCGTACAGTAATACGTCGTACTGATGCACAAGGTATCTCAGTTGATAGCGAAACTGATGACGAAGGCAACAAAAAAGAAAAACAAAATCGTCCTGGAGCACCTGAAAAGAAAAACAAAAAGCCAGAGCGTGTAACTGCCAAGGCCTACAAGCACAAAGGTGAGCGTAAAGTCAAAGAAGGTGCAGATCAAGGTCAAGCACAACAGATTGTTGATGATCTTGCTGAACTCCGAGCCGCAGCAAAACAAGCACAACGTGGTGGTGAATTTCCACAAGGTTTTGCCAGTCGGTTGGAGGTTACACTGTATGCGGCAATGACATTGATTAAAAATCAACAGCCAAGTGATGCACAAGTTCGTGAAGAAGAGAAAACATCCACCCGTGACAGCCATGCTGAAAAAGCTGGCAAGAAGGTTGCCAAAGACATTGAGTACGATGAAAAGAAAAAAGACGACATCCACGGCAAAAAGCGTGGGCCTGAAGATGCCAAGGCCGAAAAGGCCGGCAAAAAAGTCACCAAAGACATCGAACACGATGAAAAGAAAAAAGAAAAAGAAGTTGATGAGTCAACCACTAGTGGAGCAGTTGCTACCAGCACTGCTGCACCAAAGAGTGGCGGCATGGGCTTTGGCAAAGGTATATACGACTCAATGAATCGTGAACTGGAAAACATGATTGCTGAATCATTGAGCATCAACATGAGTGACTCAACAGAAGGCAACAAAAGCCTTACTGTCACAGCCACAGATGACGATGCAATGAAACTGGCCATGATGTTAAAGTCAGCAGGCCTTGGCGGCCAGGGTGGCGACATGCACTCACATGGTGAAGAGCCATGTGCCACATGCGGCATGCCGGATTGCGGCTGCGGCGACGTGCAAGAAGCAGTGGACGAAAATTCCCCAGACTATCCCACCAACACTGAACAAGCTGACAACAACTTTGGCTATTCAGGCGGCTTGAACAAGCCCAAGACAGACGTTGCTGGTGATGGTCAAACCACCATTCCCAACTCAGCTGTTCACACTCAAGAAGAAGATGCCTTGCGTAGAATGATGGAAATGGCTGGTATCAAACAAGCCGAACTTGAGCCATCGAAAGAAACCATGAAAGAAGAGGAAGAAGACTTCTTCCACAATCCAAATGTTCCTGCAGACAAGCAATTGCCTGCACCTCCAAAAGAAGTCGAATTAGACGAAACCGAAGAAGACACAGTGGAAGAAAGCATTCGACGCATGCGAGAAATTGCTGGTATCAAAGAAGCCAAAAAACAAGTGGACCAGAACGGCGATGGCAAGAACGATTTTGAAGATATAAAAATTGCTCGCATGAAAGCCAGCGGAGCCATCGACGACAAAGAAGAAAAGAAAGTTGACGAAAGCATTTTTGCTCTCACCAACCAATGGCGAGCATACAAAGGATAATAACATGAGTTCAAACAACATGATGAGACCTTACAGTGAAGTGGCAGCAGAAATTTCTCAGCGCAAGGCCAACGAATACGTGCCGCCTGCTGTGCCGTCAGTAAAACAAACACCTGTGGAAATCCCAGGTGTGATGTATCAAGCACGAGAACTGTTTCAACCCATAGTCTCCAAACCTGAAGGTGGCAAATAATGGCTGTTCAAGTGGTCAATGCAGTGAGCAATGTGGCCTGGACCACAGACAAAGTACAAATTTCCACCACCACAGCCAATGTGACTTTTCAAGTTAGTTTGACTCAAACAACTTATCAACTGTCCAATGGTAATCCAGCCAACACCAGCATGCCCACCGGCAACGTGTACGCCAACGCCATTGTTGTGCCTGGTAATTCAGTGCAAGAATATTATGTTGGGTCCGGAAACTATCTAAACATTGTGACAGGCACTGGATTCACTGCCATGGCACTGGGCACAGATTCATCAGCCACAGCCGGCGTATACGGATCAACATCAACCTGATCATGAGAGCCACAGAGTTTGTGACTGAAGACAAGGTTGGCAAAATTAGCAAGCGCAACAGTTATGCCACCGTGGGACTACATACCTTCAAAGACGTAGCAGGGTATGACCGTGTTTACGAACTCAATCGTGTGATGATGGCAGTGGCATCAACTGACGGTACCTTTGTTCCTGACGTTGATGCAGAGTCCTGGGTTGGCCGGCACAATGTGGCAGCACCATACACCCAAGAAGAACACAACATGCTGGCCAAAGCATACCAGGCCATTGGCAGTGAATTTCATGATTTAAATCATGGCGACATCAACAGTGACGAACATCCTGCTGTGAACACCACCAGCCCCATGCAAGGCTTCAAGGGCTACCCACGATGAGAGCACGTGAATTTCTCAATGAGCAAGCAACGCTGCCTCCTGAGCAAGCAGATCCCATGAACCATGTGTTTGTATTGCCTGGCGTGAGCTCTAGCGATCCGTATCAAATATATCGCCTGGGCGTGGCCATAGCCCGTGCTAGAAGTGACGCAGGAACAGATGGCATCACTGACAAGTTGCCTGCCTGGTCAGCACAAGCAGCCTTTGGCGAAGATGCAGTGATTGCTGGATTCAATGCCAATGTTGCTCCGGCTATTGATCACGCATTGAAAATGGCCGGCTTGCCCCCTAAAAAAGTACAAGTCAGTTCGCCGAACAGTCTGGAACCTGCGTCTGTAATGAAACAAAGTCCTGTGAAGCCATTTGCTGGCTACCCTAGATAATGGCCAATCCACCCCCGCCATATGATGACATCACTGGCATAAGCCGTGCTGTGATGAAAGACAACGCACAAGTAACAATAGAAAATTACAACGGCAATGCCAGACCAGGCGAACTGGTAGTTGATCAAAGTACTGATCAATTGTACATAGGCAACAGCTCGGGTGCATTAACACAGATTGCTGCCGGAATTACCAACGGTGGTAGTGCAGGACTTCCTGCAGGATTCTATCAATTGGCCTACAATCCCACCACCGGCGAAATTGTGTATTACACTTAATAAATATCTATATGAAAAAACTCTTCCTACTCTTACTCGTCGTTCCTGTGTTGGTTCTAGCACAAGGCAAACAAAAAGCCGGTGTCACATACGACGCACAAATTACCAGAGTCATAGACGGTGACACAGTGGCCTTTCACGCACCGTTCTTGCCAGATCCTTTGAAAAAAGAACTGTCAATCCGAGTGTTTGGCGTAGACACTCCTGAAAAAGGACACAGAGCTCAATGCCCCAGTGAAGCACAGCGTGGCGAAGCAGCCACAGCATTTACTAAAAATGCAATTGCACAAGCCACCCAACGTCAGATCATTCTCATGGATTGGGACAAGTACGGTGGTCGTGTACTGGGCGATGTGATTCTAAATGGACAAAGTCTACGACAAATGCTGATCGCCAATGGCTATGCCAGAGAATACTACGGCGAAGCCAAAACGTCTTGGTGCCAATGACCGCACCGTAAATACGGTATGAGCAATTTCTACTGCGCAGCCCCCTGGCGGGGACTGCATATCAATCCCCGAGGTGACGTTAAAACCTGCTGTGCTGGTGACCCCAACATGCTGGGCAACCTCAACAGCCAGTCAATAGAGCAAATCTTGCACGGTCCTGTCATGCAAGAAATACGCCAGAGCATACGCCAGGGTCAACCGCATGCCTACTGCTACAACTGTGTGCAGGCCGAACGCTATGGACGCAGTGAACGTGACTGGCACAACAATGTCAGCCCTGAGTTTGATCCCACCACCGCAGGTGATCTTGAACATCTTCCCACTTTGATCGACGTGCGTTGGAACACCACATGCAATCTCTCTTGCAACTACTGTGCCGAAGCCTGTAGCTCAAAGTGGGCAGCACTCAAAGGAATCCCAACCAAATCTGGAGCCAGGCCTTACTACGAGCAGGTGTGTGATTATTTGGAACAGCATCAACACAACATACGTGAAGTGGCCTTGGTAGGCGGCGAGCCCTTGTTGTTGCCCGAAAACGATCGACTGCTGGATGTGATACCTGAGGACTGCATAGTCACCTTGATAACCAATGTGGCCGTGGATTTTTCTACAAATCGCATTGTAAAGAAATTACTAGCACGTGACCGCGTGGGTTGGAGTCTCAGCTTTGACAACATAGGTGAAAGATTTGAGTATGTTAGACACGGAGCAGATTGGCAGCAGTTGTTGAGTAACTTGAACACTCTGCGACCCTTGATGCAGAGCAACCGTCACTGGGGAGGCATCCATGCAGTGTACAACATCTACAATGCCACTCGTTTGATAGAACTCACTGAATTTGCCAGATCACAAGGATTGACCATTCATTGGCAGAGTCTGTATCAACCTGATTGCCTGGACCCTCAGCGCCTGGGCAATCAAATTAAACAACTGGCCTTGCAAGAAATAGATCGGTTGCTGGAACTGGACATATGCCTGGACAGTGAGAGACTGTTTTTTCAAACAGTCAAAAGCAATATACAGGCCGCCAGAGACGATCTGCGTACCGAGTTTACCACACATATTCAAGATATTGAAACCAAATATCATCCTGACACAGCGGGCAAGTTCAGACAATTGTGGCCAGAATTATGCAAAGTAATAAATGTGTTCAATGAGATCAGCGTAGCATACCAAGATGAAGTGGCAGGCAAAACATTTGACTGGCTTGGAGAAGATAATCCAAAAAATTTTCAACGGCACTGCAACGACCCGGCAAAACGTCAACTTCTTGATCAGGCCGGCTGGCTCGATCAAAAAATTACTTACCAGTTCAACCGCCAGGGTTTTCGAAGTGCAGAGTTTGATGGATCCAATGATTACTTTGTGGCAGTGGGATGTAGTTTTACTTTTGGTACTGCAATACAAACTCAGCAAAGATACACTGACATTGTGGCCAATGAACTTGAATTGACTTGTTATAATTTAGGCATACAAGGTGGCAGTGATGATACCAGTGTTAGATTGTTGCTGACTTGGTTGGACCAACTCAATCCAAAGTTTGTGATTTATCAAAATACGTTTCCACAAAGATTCGAAGTGGTACACAATAACACAGCTACAATCTATGGCATACACAGCACCCTCAGCGGTTCAGTGGCCAAGGACAATGGCACTTTATACAAACATTTGTTGACCACACCGTCCAATGAACAAATTAGAGCTTGCAAAAATCAACTGGCTGTGCGCGAACTTTGTCGAAACAAAAACATAAAATTAATTGAAATAAGTTACATTGATTTTTTTAAAACTCACGACAACAGTGCAAGAGATCTGCATCATCCAGGCGCTGTGGCCAACCAATCTGTTGCACAAACTGTTTTGCATGAATTATAAATGATTACACCAAAAAATTTAGAAACAGTGCTGGTCAAAGCACCGCATCGTAAAGAAGTCTATACTGAACAAGAACTCAAGGAGTTTGCGGCCTGTGCTGATCCAATTACAGGTCCACTGTGCTTCATGGATAATTTTTTCTTTATTCAGCATCCTACCCGCGGCAAGATGCTGTATCATCCGTTTGACTATCAAAAACGATTGATTGCTACCTATCACGATTACAGATATTCAATAAGTCTAATGCCTCGACAAACCGGCAAGTCAACGTCAGCAGCCGGTTACCTGTTGTGGTATGCAATGTTTGTGCCTGATTCAACCATCTTGGTTGCCGCACACAAATACACAGGTGCGCAGGAGATCATGCAACGTATTCGCTATGCATATGAACTGTGCCCCAATCACATACGTGCTGGTGCCACCAGTTACAACAAGAACAGTTTGGAATTTGAAAACGGAAGTCGTATTGTTGCGCAGACCACAACTGAAACCACTGGACGTGGTATGAGTATTTCGCTCCTGTACGCCGACGAATTTGCGTTTGTGCGACCCACCATTGCCAGAGAGTTTTGGACTTCTATTAGCCCCACCTTGGCTACAGGTGGTAAGGCCATTATAACATCAACACCAAACTCGGACGAAGATCAGTTTGCTTTCTTGTGGAAAGGTGCCAACAAATGTGAAGACGAGCATGGCAATACCACAAAACTAGGTATCAACGGATTCCGTGCATTTAGAAGTAACTGGCGTGAACACCCTGACAGGGATGAAAAATGGGGATTAGAACAGTTAGCGCAATTGGGTGAAGATCGATTCCGCAGAGAAATGGAATGCGAATTTGTTATCAATGATGAAACCTTGATTGCTCCTACCAAACTGTTAGACTTGCAAGGAGTAGAACCCAATCGGCGCACAGGACAGGTGCGTTGGTACAAAACTCCGGTAAAAGACAAGATATACATCGTGGCCCTAGATCCCAGTCTGGGCACAGGTGGCGACCCTGCGGCCATACAAGTTTTTGAAGCAGATACCACAGAACAAATAGCCGAATGGCGACACAACAAAACAGACATCCCCACGCAGGTCAAACTCCTAGCAGACATTGTGAATGAACTGTACGACGTCACCAAGGATGACAAAAAGATTTATTACTCAGTAGAAAACAACACCATTGGTGAAGCAGCATTAATTTCTATAAACGAATACGGGGAAGAAAATATTAAGGGCTATTTCCTCAGCGACAACTCAGTAACAGGCACCACAGGACGCAGATTCCGCAAAGGATTCAACACCACAAACCGAGCCAAACTCACGGCCTGTAGCAAGTTCAAAATTCTTGTGGAATCTGGGCGCATGAAGCTGTACAGTAGACCTTTAATCTCTGAGCTCAAAACTTTTGTTGCATCTGGGGGTAGTTACGCAGCCAAACCTGGCGAAACAGATGACCTTGTGATGAGCTCGTTGTTGGTAGTGCGCATGCTGATGATGTTGCAGACTTATCACGCAGAATTAGACACACAAATGAAAGATCACGGCGACAACATCATTGAGCCTATGCCGTTCATATCAATGCTACGCTAAATACACAACTATGACAATGGAAGCATTACCTCAAGATCTAGCAGACTTTCTGGTTACAAAGAACTTTGACCCAGAATACTTTGACAAAAAAGGCGATCCTAGCGAAGCCGGAAAAGCCACTACCATAAAATTTGACTACGTGGCAGCTTCGGGCAAAAACTACGGCACAGCAGTGTGCGTGATATCCAACGACGAACTCAGTCTGTATTACGGAGACAACTTGGGTCGGGGTATGGAGCCCGAAGACAAAGACGAATGGTACAGTTTCTTGGAACAACTCAGCAACCAAGCAGCCAGTCATTCAGCAACTTGGAGCCCCACAGAAATCAACAAACTCAAACACAACTTGGCCGGCATTGCTGCCATAAAAGAAGGCTTGTTCGAAGGCTATTATGGCAATCGACGTGTGAGTTACATGGGCGAGCAGACACAGGCCAGACTGGTGATCAATCACAATCGTGTGCTGGGCGAAGAGGACAAGCGTTTTCGCTATGTGGAAAGTTTGTTTATTGAAACAGCAGATCAAGAACGTTTCCGTTTGCCATTTAAAAGTTTGGCAGGCGGCAGAGCCATGCTGGAACATGTGCGCCAAGGCGGACGTCCATATGACATACGTGGAAACCACATCACAGAAATTGTCAGCGAAATGGCTGTGTTGAGTCGCTTCAATCGTGCGCAACACAATCGTGTGTTTGAAGGGGTGACACAAGAGCTGGTGGAAAGCGCAAGACAATACTATCATAACCTACAAGAAACAATGAAGCATCTTGGCAGCTCACGTGGCTATCAAGCATACTTTGAAAGCTGGGCTCCTGACCACGTTGGTGAGGCCGAAGCCCTGGTAGAAAATCTACGCGACCTGTTTGTGGAACAAACTCTGGACGCTAGAATTGAAGCTGCCTTGCCCACACTGGCCAAGATACAACAACAAGGAAACAACATGAAAGAAGCGCAAATATTTGAAAACTGGATCAACAATCTCAGTGAAGGCACCTGGGCCCTGCCAGAAACTCCTGAGCAAATGGAAAAACTCAATCAGCTGATGAGTGCTGAACTTATAGTTGGACCTGATGCCACCAATGCCACTGAGTTGTTGTATGACATTGTGGGAGATGACGAGCTGTTTGACATCTTGAACGACCTGGCTGACAAGAGTCAAGGCCGTGCCAACATTTGGGACGACTCAGATGTGCAACGCAGATTGGCTGAACTGGGCGTTCAAACTCCTCAAAGCACCCAAGCCGAACCTGCTGATGTGCCACAAGACACAGCACCCCCTGTGAAAGAAAGTGCTGATGCTAATAAAATTTGGAGTCAATACGGACACTATTCTAAGGAAGACCTAATGCAGGAATTTCCAGAGCTAACACCTAAGGATGCACAGACCATAGTTAACTACAGTCAATATGCTTGGGATTTTGTAAAAAGCGGTGCTACAAAACAGCCAGAATTTATTAATGCTAAAAATCAAGTAGTACAAAGAGTACAACAGGCTATGGGCGGTCAGCAAGGTGTAGCGGAAGGCAATTTCAAACAAACTCCTGGACAACGACAATATGGTGCCCTGCACTCACAATTACAATCATTGGCCAATTCTGGACAAATCAACACTCCTGATGGTAAACAAAAAGCAGAAAAAATGATTGACACTATTCAACAATTAGTTGATACAGACCCATCGTGCGCTGGTAGCACGGTGCCCTCTAAAAAGATATGGTTGTCAGAGCAAGGCATGGCGGAAGACAGTTCAGAAAACAAATATTCTAACCTATCTAACCGCGGAGTAAATCGTGGAATAAATCGTGCCGCTGATGATTTTAACAGAATGCTGGACCTTGACCAAGCAGAATCACCACATTATAAAACACAACATCAACAAGATACAAAGCAAAGACTAAAAACAAAACCCATGGCAGGTCCCAAAGGTATGTTACCAGAGCAGGGTGTGGCCGAAGGCGACAACATGGCCACATTTGTAGAAGATCGTGAATTGGCCGAAATGCTGAAATACGCCGGCGTGCCTGTACAAGAAGGTGTACTCAAAGATGACACTGGTAATACATTTGATCACCTGTTGGATCGTTTCCCACACGAAGTTGAAACATTCAAACAAACTGGTAAATTGGATGATGACCTGTATGATGCGTTATTTGACTATTATAGCCGACATGGCGCAATGCCATACCGCGTACGAAACGCCAAAGATGACACCGCAAATCGATGGGTAAGTAAACATTTGTCTGACGACCTTGGTCTCGACGAGGGTTTGGGCGGTGCTATAGCAGGTGGACTTGCTGGTGCAGGATTAGGCAGTATAGTCCCAGCACTGGGCACAGTGGCCGGTGGTATTGCTGGTGCCTATGCCGGACACAAAATACAACAACAAGGCCTGAGTGATCCAGACAAACAATACAAATCACCTGAACCAAAAAAACCCGTAAGTGAAGGTTCATGCAACATGACCATGGAAGGTTCTTACTGCCCCGAACACGGCCTGGCCGAATGTGGCAGCATGTACGAAGATGGCGGAGACTCACAGATCACACCTGGAATGAAAACCAAATACGGAACTGTGGTGTCTGTAGATGGAAACACTGTTACGGTCAAAGCATCAAACGGTGAATTGACCACTATGAATATTCATGACATACAGCAAGCCATGGACGAAGATGGTGGCGCAGTGGGCATGCCCTACAGCATGGGCGAAGACAATGACATTTTGTCAATGCATAACAAAATGAAAGAAGGTACGGTAGGCCAACTCGCTGGCGGCACATTGGGCGCATTAGGTGGTGCCACTGTGGGTACAGCACTTGGCGGCCCCATCGGTGGTGCAATAGGCACAGCCTTTGGTGGCACTGCTGGACAAATGGGCGGCGACAAACTTGGGGATAAAATCGGTGCCGTAGTCGGTGAAGAATCTCCTACTGCCGCAGTTGTAAAAGGTGCTGCCAAAGCAGCAACACAAGGACTTGGCGATGTGGTTGGAGGCGGCGGAAAAGATATTCTTAAAAACTTACTGGCCATAGAATCGGATGATCCAATCAACTCAAACTCAGCCATGACCGGAAGTTACTATGAAGGTAAAGAAACGGACATCCAAGAAGGCGATGCACTTCTGGCAAGAATAAAATCATTGGCTTTGCTGAGATAAATTATCTCAAATTTGCGCAAGTCTTTTTTGTAAAAACTGCGATATTTCCTCAAACTGTTTGTCAGGCCACTCCAGCATGAGTTTATGATTGTGTTCCAGCACATCTCGAAAATAAGCATAGGCTGATCGTGGTTCAGTTGACCGTAATCGTTGAATTTGTTGCCAGGCCATGTCAACTCGTCGCTGCCAGTCGGGTTCGTTGTCGTAACTTTCATCAATGACATCACCGTGAAATGTTTTGAATCCAAGACTGCGCAAATAACTCAAAGTATTGCCACCACCTATCATAATAAAAATTCGTTTGGCAAACAAACACTTGCCTAATTTTTCGGTAACAAATTGACTGGTTGCCGCAGTATCATTGGTCTCGCACACAATGCTGTACCAACTACTTTGATAAACCTTCCAAGGAACAACACAACTTATCATGACACTATCCCCTGGTAGCCCAAACCCTGGACGTGGCACCGTTTTGGTTGAATATCTTTCAACTGCAGATCCCTGTTGTGTTTTTATTTTAAATTCTTTGATCACGTCTTCCTCTAACTCAAATAATTCAGGGCTGGCAAAATCAGTAACCGTCCCATGTCTAGCAAAGCTATCTGGCATACAATTACGAATCACATCCCAATCCGGGTCTCCATTAGGATTTGGTTGCAAATTAACCAAGGTATGAATTGGATGATCTAAAAAATTATTATCCAACAATCGATAAAACAGCGCCATCCTTGTCAATTTCACTGTGCCCATCAAGCAATCAAATATACTTTTCCTAAACGGTACTGTGACTTCATTAATATCAACAAATTCATTCCCGGCCGCAACATATGACAATAGACTTTGATGATTGACAAATACAAGGTCAGGATTAGGATCGCTATAACTTACGCCACCAGCGGTGCATAATACAATTCGATCAGTGTGCAATTGTCTGCATATTTCACCATATACAACTGGCCACCAATTTTGCAGATTTTCAGTTGTATATACTATCACCAGATCGGCCCATCCCATGTGTAATTCTGTAATTCCTTGTTGGGCCTGATCTTGTAATCTGTGCGGCTTGGTCCAAGGGAGATAGATTTTTTCAAGGAACAACAATGCAATTTTTTTTCGTGAATCTCCCTGAAATCTTGTACCCGCTGGACACGGCCAGTCTTTGCATATTTCTGCATTAGGAAAAAATTCTTTACCTTTTTTGAGTGCATATGTAAATTCCCACCAATTATGTGGATCCCAAACAAAATACTCAGTATTTTTTACATGTTGTGGATTGTTCCAAACTCTGTGACCGTCAGTGTAATAAAAACTTTTGTCGGCATGCAATGCATATTGATCACTTAAAAATTTGTGATTGTATATAAAATTAGAAATTTTACTCAACTGGTCTATCACATGAGTTTTTTGCTCCATCAGTTGATCAAAGACATTGAGAAACGTTTGATCTTTAGGTACCAATCTATGTTGGACATAACAAATATCAGGATCAGGATTTGATAATTCCACATGCCCGCCTACCATGTATATGATGCGATTACTGTGTAATTGAGCCTCAACTGCTTTACAATAGGTGCCCCAGTCCATATCAATAGATTCGGCAGTGTATACTATTACCAAATCATAGTCGCACAATGTTATGTCAGGATTGAGCATGCTGTGGTTACAATTTTGAGTCGTTGGCAACCGGATACTTTCGTGCTGAATCAACGCAATTTTTTTTCTTTGATCGTACTTTGAAACAACAGGCGGTATGCCACTTGTGGTGCGCTCAGACTGATCAAAAAATATTAAATCAAATTGCTGGGACAACCGATACTCAATCCAAAAGGTTTCATAGCTGGTACCACCAGGATACCAGATTATATAATCGTGCATGCTTGTACTTATAAGCAACAAATTTTGCCATTTGCTATTGCGATACTAAATAAAACAGCATACAATACATGTGTATGCGCAGGCAACAGAGATCTAAACATTTAGATAGGCAGCATAACATAGGCAACTTATTAAGGAGAAAAACTATGGCATCATTAGCAGACATCAGAGCACGACTACAGGCAGCAGAAGGCAACAAAGGCGGCGGCCAAACAGGTGGAGACAATTCGATCTACCCACACTGGAACATGGAAGAAGGGCACAGTGCAACACTGCGATTCCTTCCCGACGCAAACACCAAAAACACATTCTTCTGGCAAGAACGAGCAATGATTCGTTTACCTTTTGCTGGCATCAAGGGTGAAGGGGATAGCAAGCAAGTGTATGTACAAGTGCCTTGTGTGGAAATGTGGGGCGACGCCTGCCCTGTGCTGGCAGAAGTGCGCACCTGGTTCAAGGACAAGAGCCTTGAAGAAATGGGTCGCAAATACTGGAAAAAACGTTCATACATCTTCCAAGGCTTTGTGCGTGAGAATCCCTTGAGTGAAGACAAAACTCCAGAAAATCCCATCCGACGTTTCATCATTGGACCACAGATCTTCACCATCATAAAAGGTGCGTTGATGGATCCCGAACTGGAAGAATTGCCAACAGATGTATTGCGTGGCCTGGACTTCCGTATCACTAAAACTGCCAAAGGTGGTTTTGCTGATTACAATAGTTCAAAGTGGGCACGTAAAGAATCAGCGTTGACCGAAGCTGAGCAAGCGGCCATTGCCACACACGGCCTGTATGACTTGAGTACATTCCTGCCCAAACGGCCCGGCGATGTCGAGTTGAAGGTAATCAAAGAGATGTTTGAGGCAAGTGTGGATGGACAACCTTACGACACAGAACGTTGGGGTCAATACTTCCGTCCTGCTGGTGTTCAAGCACCCGGTGGTTCGGGCGCCAGCCATGCTGATGAAGACACACCAGCAGCCAAGCCTGCACTCAAAGTGGCAGCATCTGCACCTGCAAGCGACTTTGACGAAGACGATGTTCCTGTAGCGGCCGCGCCAGTGGCCAAGCCTGTAGAAGGCGGTAAAAATGCCCAGGACATCCTGGCCATGATTCGTAGCCGTCAAGCTAAGTAATTGTCTAATTGTCTGGTACTAGATTATTGAATAAAATATGAATCGTGTTGATGTGGTTATTGCGTCTCTACCTTATGTGGACACTAACGAACCTTTAATGGCCCCAGCATTGTTAAAAGGTGTTGTAAACAAGACTGGGCTTACATCTTACACGTTTGATTTTAATATTGAAGTCATCAATGAACTTCAACTAGTACCAGACAGCACTAAAATTCAAAAATGGTTTCTATATGACGAGTTTAAAGATTGTCAAGAAACCATGCAACAAGTTGAAATATTGGTGCAGTATGTAGCAAATCGCATATTGTCAAAAAATCCTAACTGGATTTGTTTAAGTTTGTTTTGTAATACAGCAAAAGCATTCAATGTAAAGTTATGTCAATATATTAAACGCCTACACCCAGAAAAAAAAATAATAATTGGTGGTAATGGTGTTTTTACAGATGAAAAAAGTAAACGTCCTTACGGTAAAATTCTTCAAAAGATGAAGATAATTGATCATTACATTGTGGGGGACGGTGAAGAATCTTTATACAATTTGTTAACTAACACTACTGACAACGGAGTTGATAGCGATCAGTTTCAAGTACTGGATGATTTATCAAAACAACCATTTTCAGATTATAGTGACTATGATTGGAATCAGTACAGATTAAAACGAATTCCTATGTATAGCAGTCGTGGATGTGTAAGACGTTGTACATTTTGTGATGTTTACAAATTGTGGAAAAAATTCAAACTTAAATCAGCAGAAGATGTGTTTGATGAGATGCTTTGGCAAATTCAACAAACTGGTATCAGTGACTTTTATTTTCGAGACAGTTTAATCAATGGCAGTATATCTGAATATCGTAAACTAACAAAACTATTAGCTGAATATAATGCAGTTAATGAGAAAAGAATTACATGGACTAGTTTTTTTATTTTTAGACCAGAAACACAAATGACTGACGATGATTGGAAATTAACTGGAGCAAGCGGCGCAGATGAATTAATCATTGGCGTCGAGTCTTTGGTAGATTCTATTAGGTACCACATGAGAAAAAAATTCACAAACAAAGACATGCGGTTCGGGTTTGAAATGGCAAAAAAATACAATATTGGGTTAACCTTATTGTTGATTATTGGTTACATAAATGAGACTGAAAAAGACTTTGAAGAATCGTTGCAATGGTTGCGCGATCACACAGAATTTGCTACAATGCCCATACGCAATCTCTCTGCTGGGGGGACATTGACTGTGACAGACCTGTCTGATCTATATCAAAATGCAGAAGATTTTAATATCACTCTAGGGGATAAAATTTATCTTTGGGAAAATAAATCCATAAATTTAACATTTGAAGTAAGAGAACAAAGAAAAGAAATATTTACAAATCTTGCCAGATCGCTAGGGTACAAGATTTACACACACGAACAACCAGTTTCATAAAGGAAAACAAACATGGGAAAACCATTTGACGTAAGCAAGTTTCGCAAGGACATTACCAAAAGTATCGAAGGCCTGAGCATTGGATTTAATGATCCAACAGATTGGATTTCAACAGGCAACTTTGCCTTGAACTATCTCATCTCAGGAGATTTCAACCGAGGCATTCCACTGGGCAAGATCACAGTGTTTGCCGGCGAATCTGGTGCAGGCAAGAGTTACATCTGTTCAGGCAACATTGTGAAGAACGCACAAGAGCAGGGTATTTTTGTTATCTTGGTTGACACAGAAAATGCACTGGATGAGACATGGCTGCATGCACTGGGTGTGGACACTGGTGCAGATAAATTGCTCAAACTGAACATGAGCATGATTGATGATGTAGCCAAGGCCATCTCAACATTCATGATTGACTACAAAGCCTTGCCAGACGGTGAGCGCATGAAGGTGTTGTGGGTGATTGACTCACTAGGCATGTTGCTGACACCAACTGATGTCAACCAGTTTGAAGCAGGTGACATGAAAGGCGACATGGGCCGCAAGCCCAAGGCACTTACTGCACTGGTTCGTAATTCAGTCAACATGTTTGGTGGGTACAATGTTGGCATGGTCTGTACCAATCACACCTACGCCAGTCAAGACATGTTTGATCCAGATGATAAGATTAGCGGTGGTCAAGGCTTTATCTATGCATCAAGTATTGTTGTGGCCATGAAGAAAATGAAACTGAAAGAAGACGAGGATGGCAACAAAATCTCTGAAGTCATGGGCATACGTGCTGGTTGTAAAGTGATGAAAACTCGTTATGCAAAACCATTTGAAGGCATGCAGGTCAAAATTCCCTACGAAACAGGTATGAATCCCTACAGTGGCCTGACCGACCTGGCAGAGAAAAAAGGCATGCTCAAGAAAGAAGGCAATCGTTTGGTGTTCACCACTGGCGAAGGCGAGATAATTAAACAATTCCGCAAGGCCTGGGAAGCCAACGAAGATGGGTGCCTGGACCGAGTCATGATCGACTTCAAGAACATCAAAGCCGAGGTAAGTACAGCCGACACTGTGGAGGAAGAATAATGTCAGCAGAAGTAGCAAGCGAAATTTGGGGCGAGTTAAAAAGATACGTCAATGTGGTAGATCGTATGGAGGCGGCTGAAAGCATTGTGGCCATCCTTATTGATCATGATCATGATGTAGACGAAATCAAAAATGCCTTCAAAGGCGATTCAGACATCAAGAAGGCCTTGACTGCGTACTTGGACAATGACAAGGATTATGCGGAAGAGGAAGAAGAGCTGGACGAAGAGGACAACTACAATCAAGAAGATGACTACTGATGTGGTACAGCCGAGTAGTTGCTGACCTTGGCAATATACCTGATTTTATTGCACACTTTGAAAACGAACTGCAAGACGCCAAACGTGACTGCAAAATTGGCGGCCTAGTAGAAAAAAACATCACAGCATTGCCGGGCATAACTGAGCACAGGTTCAATCAACTACAAGAAATTGAGGCTGTGCTAAACTATCTCAACATCCAACTGCGCAAGATACGCAGACGGCATTTCCAAAAGTATCTGGAAGGATATGCTCGAGCATTGACATCACGTGATGCTGAAAAGTATGTGGATGGTGAAGAAGAAGTTGTGGACTTTGAAACCATCATCAACGAAGTGGCGCTGTTGCGTAATCGTTGGTTGGGCATCATGAAGGGCTTGGACACCAAGCAGTGGCAAATGGGTCACGTGGTACGGCTGCGCACCGCAGGCATGGAAGATATCACGGTTTAATAAACTAAATACATTATGACACAAATAAAAGACCCCTTAAACAACTACATAGACAATCCAGACAAAGGGGCACACGATTCTGCACAATGGGCCAGCAAATGGACCACAGAAAGATACACTGCCAAAAAACGAGCCAATTTTGAGGCAGTTGATGCTTATTTGTCGCGGCCTGTTGGCAAGTTGTTGGACATTGGTTGCGGGTTTGCCCACGAATCTCGTTGGTTTGCAGAAAAGTACGGTACAGAGTTGTGGTTACTGGATGGCGATCAACAACAAAATACCAACAAACCCGAGTCTGCTTCTTATGGCAATTGGAACACAACGTCAGACTCTTTGTATTTTTATCATACTTTTGACTTTTTAGATGCCAAACTGCAAGAACTAGGCACAAAAAATTATCACTTGATCGATACCAACAACATCAATATTGATGAAAATATAAAATTTGATTTGATAACATCTTGGCTCAGTTGTGGACATCACTATCCTGTAAAGACCTACATTGACTTGATGAAAAAACATTCGCACAAAAATACAAGGATTATTTTAGATATACGATGCAAAGGCACCAAAACTAATTTTATAGGTGTGGACGGGTTTGAAGTTGTTGATGTGGTAGTAGAAGCTGTTGGCAAAAAACGAGCCACTGTAGAAATAAAACTGACTTGAAATGACTGATCAAGAACGCTGGCAAAGAGACCTGGCAGAAATGGAATTCTTTTTGTTGATATTCTTCATTGAGGCCTGGACGGCTTTTTGGTGGTGTGTGCATCATGTCAGTTAAATACCCACATGAAAATTGTAATTGTCACAGGCGGGTTTGACCCGCTACATTCTGGGCACATTGCCTACTTCCAAGCAGCCAAGGCCTTGGGGCATAGACTGGTTGTTGGACTCAATTCAGACGACTGGTTGGTACGCAAAAAAGGCCGACCGTTCATGCCCATGACTGAACGCAGAGCCATTGTAGAAAATCTCTCCATGGTAGATCGTGTGATTGAGTTTGATGACTCTGATGACAGTGCTCGAGATGCCATACGCTTGGCCAAACTGTACTATCCAATGCCTGCAGCCAAGTTTATTTTTGCCAACGGTGGCGATAGAACACAGGACAACATTCCTGAAATGACGGAATCTGATGTAGAATTCCAATTTGGTGTGGGTGGCGAAAACAAAATGAACAGTTCAAGTTGGATACTAACTGAATGGAAAAACCCCAGGACTGACCGCGCATGGGGATACTATCGTGTGTTGCATGAAGTAGGTGCCAACACCAAACTCAAAGAACTCACAGTCATGCCCAAAACATGCTTGAGCATGCAACGTCATGACAGTCGTGCAGAGTTTTGGTTTGTGGCTGAAGGCGACGCTACTGTGTACACCCTGGATGAAGCATCAACTGATCAAGAAGTCAAGTGCTATCTGACTGTGCATCAAAACACATTCATTGCTGTGAATGAGTGGCATCAGTTGTGCAATGAAACTGATAAACCACTCAAGTTGATTGAAATCCAATACGGCGATCGCTGTGTTGAAGAAGACATTGAACGTAGATCATGACACCTATTCCTATCTTTGTAGGCTACGATCCCAGAGAAGCTGTGGCCTATCATGTGTGCGTGAACTCAATCATTAGGCATGCCAGTCAGCCAGTGGCCATTGTGCCTGTGGCCCTGAACTTGTTTCAAGACTATGATGAAACACACACTGACGGTAGTAATCATTTTATCTACACACGATTCCTTGTGCCACACCTAATGGATTACAAGGGGTGGGCCATATTTATTGATGGCGACATGATCTTGCGTGACGACATTGTGAAATTGTGGGAGTTAAAAAGTCTCTACTGCGATGTCATGGTTGTCAAGCATGATTACAAAACAAAGATGACCGAGAAGTACCTGGGGTCAAAGAACGAAGATTATCCAAGAAAAAACTGGTCAAGTGTGATACTATGGAACTGCAACAGCCATCCCAATCGTCAACTCACACCCAAATTTGTGCAAAGCAAGCCCGGCAGTTTCTTGCATAGATTTAGCTGGATTGATGATGACCGCATAGGTGAGTTGCCCCCAGAATGGAATTGGTTGCCTGATGAATACGGGCCAAACCCCAACGCCAAGCTCTTGCACTATACCTTGGGTACTCCATGCTTTGATGAATTCCACGACACACCACAAGGTGAAGAATGGCATCACGAACGCACACTAACCGACCACTGTCAGCAAAGAACACACAATGAATGATTGGGAACAGGAAGACGAAACATCGTATCTTCCGCCACCACCGCCACCACCGCCACCTCCTCCTGCACTACCAATACCGCATGAACTGGATCAACTGCCACCAGAAATCAAAGAAATATTTTACAACATTATAAAATATCGAGTGGATCCGGCTGGTGAATACTATGGTATAAGTTTAGCAGCGTTGACTGAAAAAATTCAAACACTGGATACATCAGCAGTGCATGCCATCAAAAGCGAATACAGATATGAAAGAAAAGGTCACATGTACGATCCCATACTAGAAAGTTTTGTACGCGGTTGCGGTGGCCAAATAACCACCTGGAGCAAAACTGAATCAACGCCAACACCAATAGTGTTGCGAGGAATTACCAAACGCAAACAAATGGACACATGCCGAGATCAAGGCAAAGACTTTTATTACATTGACACAGGATACTTTGGCAATGGAAAGAAAAAGTTATATCATAGAATCACAAAGAATGATGTGCAAAATTTTGGACCAGTGATTGACCGTCCCAGCGATAGATTTGCCCACACCGGTATTCAGCTTAAAAAAATACGTGCAGATGGCAGCAAGATATTGTTGGCACCGCCCAGCCAAAAGTTGTTGAATTTGTATGACATAGACCTTGAAACCTGGTTAAAACAAACACTGGCAGAAATTGGTGCTCACACAGACCGAGAAGTGGTGATTCGACGCAAACAAGGTCGCAGTGTCAGAGTCAATAATAACACAATAGAAATGGCCTTGGACCAAGACATATATTGTTTGATAACTTACTCCAGCATTGCAGCCGGTGAGGCCATACTGCATGGCAAACCAGCCATCACACTTGGGCCCAATGCGGCAGCGGCTGTGTGCAGTACTGCAATCTCTGAAATAGAATCAATCCGACGTCCCAGCTTGGATGAAATACAAGCCTGGGCTCAACACATGGCCTACTGCCAATTTACCGAAGCTGAAATGCGAGACGGCACAGCCTGGAGAATACTGCAAGGTGGTTGATTGCGTTGTGTACTTCAGTTCAGTGGCCAATGTTCGCAAACACACGAGAAAGATTGAGTGTTTGGAAAGTTTTGCTCAAGGTGTACGTGCTACAGGCCATTCGGTTGTGACAGAGTGGGACCACAGATACACCCCCAGCCGCTTGGCAGTGATGCTGGGCTGGGCTACCACAAACACAGGTGGTCGAAACATTGTGTTGCGCAAGCAGATCATTGCTGACCAACGTCGATTGGGCAATCACACCATGTGCATTGATGCCAGTTGTTGGAAGTATCTTGATGATCAAGGCAGTTATCTACGCTACAGTCTCAACGGACCATTTTACGACCGTGCAGAGTATGCCAATCGCAACAGCACTGCTGACAAATGGCAAGAAATAAGTGGCGCTTTGGGAGTAACTCTGCAAGCACCTCAGCACAATGCTAACGGACACATCTTGATCTGTATGCAACGTGACGGCGGCTTTGCAATGAAAACCCTGAGTCCCGTGGACTGGTTGCAAAATAAAATACATGAGATTAGATCAGTTACACAACGTGCCATACATATTAGACCGCATCCAGGCAAATACAACATGCAGGATTTTGTTGCATACAGCGGACGAGATGCCAAAAGACAAAGCATCACATTGATTGATCCCAGCCGAAGCCGACTGGTGGACAATTTACAAAATGCACACTCCGCAGTGTTTTTTAACAGCAGTTCAAGTGTGGCCGCGGCATGCGCCGGCATACCGGTGTTTGTGGATGATTCTAGTTGTGTAGCATGGCAAGTGGCCAATCATGACATTGCCAGGATTGAAACACCTGCTGAGTTTTCAAGAGAGCAATGGATATATGATCTAGCTGCTGCACACTGGAGTGATACAGATGCCCGCCAAGGCCGTATCTATCAGAAATTCTTACCTTATTTGACAGCCACAGTGACGTCGTAGACTTGGCCCACAACGCCAGGCCACTTGTGACTTTTGTCAAACACAGAGATTTCTTCCGCAACTATGGTCACGTTCATGTTGGCCAACAACTGTCGGCGCCACCAGTCAGGTGATTCCACAATCAAGTGAGCATTGCGACCATCGGGCAAGTGTTTCTTTGCAGGATAACAAGCAATTCTAAACCACCCAGCAACTTGTATTTTACCGCTGATCAACTGCAACGTGCTGGCCAAGTGCGCAGGTTCTATGTGTTCAAACACATCAGCACTGACCACTGCATCAAATGATCTTTTGGGCATGCGATTGTGTTCTGAATTTCCTGGATCGTATCCTTCCACACGTATGTTGGGATATGCTTGTGAGATACTGGCCATCAGGGCACCGTGGCCGCATCCAAAATCCATGATACTAGCAGGCAGGTACTGATCTATAAATGGACGCATGGCTCCTAGCATTTTGCTGCCTCTAACAAATTGGCCTCGACTGTGCATTTTGGTCAGTTGTACTTGATATTCAGGATCAATGATCATCGGTGATTTACTTCCACAAACTCATACTTACCAACAAATGTTTCTGGCACATCTTGCCAAGTACCAGCCAACTGATCATCTATCCATCCCTCATAATGAGGGCGATCTTTGAACCACCAAAACAAGTCACTGCCTGTCCAATCAGCATAGTATTTCTTAAAGAACTCGCGTGTTCTGGGTTCACGAAAGTACGCAGGGTCATACATGGTTTTCTTGCTCTTGGCCGCACGTTGAAAGTTAAGTCCAATAAAACAAAACTTGGCAGCATGACGTTCTAGTGTGTGTCGAACCCATGACATGTCCGCGTCAGGAATGCTGTTCAATACTTGTGTGCAGATCACACCATCAAATTTTGCATCCAGCGGTGGCGGAGTAGCAAACTTCTCCACACATGGATCATAGCAATATACAGTGACACCTAGATATTGATCAAATGTTTGCCATTGATCTTGGGGCAATTCCACACCTGGTTCGGCACCATACGGCAGTGGTTCAGTGTATTGTTGTCCTTTGCCACATCCGTAATCCAGTATGGTCCGGGCATTGTATCGGTTGACAAGATCACGGATTTTGTTTTGGTATTTCACAACATCATATCCTGCCCAACTTTTGTTGCCAAGTTGAAACTCACGACCCAGTTGTACTGATTGTTTATAATATTGGCTAAGGCTTGTAATTTTATTTCTCCAAATTCATTGTGGTTGATAATTTTTTAATATTACCATCTTTTGCGTACAGTGGATGTAATCTTGCAATAGAGGGACAGTGATGGCTCACCGACACAATTTTTGTGCCTAGCAACCAGTCAGTTGGAAGAAATCCATGAGTTTTGACCCAGTCAATTAGCTTGACTGCGGCATGTGGTTTGATGATGTAGGCATAGGCTCCCAAGGTATTCCAGCCAGCAGCAGTTTCACGATTGCCACCGTTGTGGTGGTCATCACGAATGGTCCAGATTGATGCTGCATCATTTGAGTGTGTGGCCAACCAGTGTTCATAGGAATCGCTGTAGGGATTTCCAGAATCTAATTTTATAACATCATCAAACAAGTCTAAAACGTTGTCCGGCAGTGGTTTGATAAAATATCCATCATGTTCTAACACAAGATACGGAACATTGTGTTTGGCACAATCAAGCCACAGGTAATAGTGACTTAGCAAACAACCAATTATCCCTACTCGTCCTTTTTTGAATTTTCCCAGTGGTTTGATGTTTAATAATTCCAAATGACTTGGCGCATCAAATCCGTTTATAGCATCAAACACTTCAGCAGTGATTCCAAACTTTGCGGCCTGCGCTATGCAATCCTGTGCCACTGTTTGAGACAGCTGATTATTTTGTAACACAATTATTTTTGTTCGCATGTGTATATCCAATCAGATTCGTTCAGTATATCAACATGTGTGTAACCCAATGATGCCAGTAGGTCTTTGGTTTTTTGATTGATGTTGTCTCCAAATCTATTTAGATATTTACTTGGAGGTGGATCCCACATTTCGATGGCTATGACTGGTTTGAATTTTTTGATAGTAGACACAGCACCGCTGAGAGCAAAATATTCATAGCCTTCTATGTCCAGGTGTATCAAATTGCATGTTGTCAGTCCCAAATTGTCTATCAGATAGATTGGATAAAGCCCATCACCGTTGATAAAACTTTTTCCTCTACTTTTGGATTTGATATGAAGATCGACCAGTCCAGGATCACTGCCGAGACACCCTTGGGATTTAATAATATTTTCTTCAGAACAATTCATTGCTAAACAATAAAAATTTAGCCAGTCTGGTTCAAAAGTATAAACAGCATCAAAAATTTTTGAATATTGTTTTGGATACATACCGCAGTTGCCGCCAGCTTGCACCACAACTTTTTTGTCATCAACGTAACTGGATATTCGGCTGGGCAAATCAAAATTTTCTAGTAAAAATTTCCAAGTATTGGTATCATCTTTTGGCCAATACCATCCTTCTTTAATTTCTACTAGATCAGGTGCAGTTACCGCCATCCCATGATCCAGTCGTCACGCACCTGATCTAGTTTGATCATACCCCATTCTTGCAACAGCGCCACTGCCGCAAACTGTCCGTATTGTTTGCTGTATGCATCATGTGGTTTTTGTTCTATCACTATCACTGGTCTACAACGGCGAATGGTTTGTTCTGCACCTTGCAAGATACGATACTCATATCCTTCGCAGTCAATTTTGATATAACTGACGTCAGGAAAATTCAGTGTATCCAATCGAACCACCCGCACATTGCCAGTGCCCATGGTAGCAGGGTCCAGATGGCTGTGACCAGAATTGTCTTCAGTAATGATCATGGTTCCCTGTGTGTCCTGATCGCCCAGGGCAATTGGTTGAACTTCAAAGTTTTTGCCTTGCACATTGTGTTCCAGACATTCTCTAAACACAGCCACTGGTTCAAATGCTATCACACGAGCAAAACTGCCAACAAAGTCACGACTCCACAAGCCCACATTGGCGCCAATGTCCAGAGCCAGGTCTCGATTTTTACACAGTTCAATACTTCGGCGACGCACAGCAACTTGATATTCAGCTGGGAGACCTTTGTCCACACTTTTCTTCAACATTCGCGGAAGGTGTGTTTCAAAGTCCGGGAATTTCCATCCATAATGCTCAACCATTCAGTATCTCCTCAGTTTGTTTAATTATGTGCTCGGCCACGCCGTTTTTGAATTCATTGATATGAAACTGCCCATAGGCCAAATGACAGGCCCAGGCATGTATTTGATCTGAATCAGGAAACCACGGAGTTTCGATTTGTGCTAAATCCAAATTGGCCACAGGACGAGCTGCATTGCATGGTGCTAACACAAACACAGGTGTTCCAGCCAGCACAGATTCAGTTGCGGCAATACTGTTGAATGTGACCACAGCGTGTGTGTCAGTCATTGATTGCTCTACACGATTTGTTTTTCTTTCATTGCGGCTGCGACTGCGTTCACGAACCACAATGGGTCTGTCTGTGTGTTGTTTGATGGTGTCAATTGTTTGTGTGAGCCAGGTGTCTAATTCTATATTGTAAAACTTACAAGGCTTCTCATCGGGAGCAACAATCAGTATTGAACTGCCCTGACGACGACGTGATATTTCAAGCCCCAGTCGATGCCATCTATCACTGGGTCGAGCAATCACCTTATCATGTTGTAGGTTGTTGGGCACAATGCGATGCCACAGTTTCCATCCATGAGGATTGTTGAATCCTGGACGATTGCCCAGATAACCAGAGTCCATGTATCTGAATGGGCGGCGGTCCGCCCAGCATTGCTTGATGATCTTGTGTTTCATTATGCCACGCAACATCAAGGGTTCTGTGCTGTCTTCGTAGCGCCAAGACTCCAATGGTGTGGGCTGTTGTCCTAGTCCATGGGCATACATGTCAATGTATTCATCGTCGCCATTCTTGCTGAGAAAGATCATCTCCAGTAACTTTCTTTTCTGCGTACCTGTAGATCTGATGACCGACTTTTGCCTAGGCTTTTTCTTTCACCTTTGAGATGATCAATGTAGGCGCCCCATTCACAATTGATCAGTGGATGTCCTTCGCCCATTTGCAAGTGTGCTGTCCAATTGAGTTCTCTTAATGCATGACGTTTTCTTACTGCGTCAAACACATAACTGTCATGCCATTCCGCCAGGGTGAATATGCCCAATTCAGCATTGTCATACATGTGTTGGAAATCTTCCAGCCAGGATCGGACCGCCGGTTGTGTAATATGCATGCCATACAGGCCACATTCAGTGAATTTTTTGCGCCCAGCAAAACAAAGATCTGTAGAGGCTGGAAAAAACTCGGCCAGTTTTTCCACGGTCATTGGGCTGTGACACACCATGTCTGCATCCATCCAAATCAACCACTCTGTTGTGGCATGTTCGGCGGCATGAAATATAGCATACACTTTGTGGGCAAATCTCACAGCATGCCATTTGAATCCTTTGCCTGCATCTTTTCTTTTTGATCTAACAGGATCTGCTGTGACATCACCATTGGCCTTGGGTACGTCACGCCAGGTGTTTTTGAATGCAACCAACTCAAGACTTGACCTTTCTAAATTCAACACTTGTAAATTGGGTGCTGTTTCAGTCACACGACAACCTTCAGCATACACTCGGAGCAACACATCTTGTGGCCATGTCTGTAAAAAAGTTTGAATCATTCGACTACCGTAAGAGTTGTATCCTTCGGCGTTAAAAGTGGTAACTACAGTGTATTTCATCGATGTATTTACAGTGATCAAAACCATAGCCTATTTTCCTGCCCAATGCGCAATGAATTCCAAACCTGTGATGGCAGCTTTTTTGGATTGTTGCCAAGCCGCGGGCATACAAACACAAGAAAACTCCATGACTGCTGATGCCGCAGTAATTTGGTCGGTGTTGTGGCATGGTAGAATGCGACCAAATAAAGCAGTGTATGAACACTATCGCAGTCAAGGCCGGCCAGTTATCATCATTGAAGTAGGTGCACTGTATCGTGGCGAAACGTGGAAAGTAGCTGTAAATCATATTACCAGTGCAGGCTATTACGGACATCAAGAAAATGTAGATCGCAGTCGCCCGGTACAACTACGAATCAGTCTGGCCACTCAGATAAATCCAGGACCTGAGATTGTGATTGCCGCACAGCATCAACGCAGTCTGCAGGTGGCCGGCATTGACAGCATGGAATCGTGGATATTGACGCAAATTCAACTGTTGAGAAACTCAACTGATCGTCCCATACGTATAAGACCACACCCAAGGTCACCTGTAAATTTATCAAGGTTACCTGCAGGAGTCAGCATGGAACAACCACGACCTGTGCCCAATACCTATGATGGATTTGACATGCATTTCAATTGTCACGCAGTGGTGAACCTTAATTCAGGACCGGGCATACAGGCAGCAATCTCAGGTTGCAGGCCTGTTGTGGATCAATCAAGTTTGGCGTCGCCTGTGGCAGTGGGGTATGCGGACATCGAACAACCTTATAATGTAGATAGAGAATCATGGCTGGCACAGATATGCCACACTGAATACACTGTACAAGAACTACGAGAAGGACTATGGCTAAAAAGAATCCAATCCGCACTAACAACATAGTGGATTGTGCGTGTGTGATACACAGTTCAGGTTACAGTTGGACTTATGTAGAACACTTGTACAACATGTTGACACGCAATCTCCCACAAGGCATAAGATTTCATGTGTACACAGAGCATGATCGATCAGTGCCTCCGCATATGATCAAACATTGCCTGACTGAGTGGCCGGGTATTGCAGGTCTAAAACGATCATGGTGGTACAAGATGCAGTTGTTCAACCCTGAACATCATTCGGGCAACATGTTGTATTTTGATCTTGACTGTGTAGTAATAAATGATTTGAGTTGGATCACAGCATTGCACACAGACTACTTCTGGACCATTAGAGATTTTAGATATTTGCAAAGTGCTGGTTTCAGTGGAATGAACTCAAGTGTGATGTGGTGGAATGTAGACAAATTTGCACACATATGGCACGACTTTGAAAAGCTCAATATAGACGATGTCACACGCCGGTATCAAGGTGACCAAGATTACATAGGTGCAGTACTGTCCCCCACTCAGCGTAGGCATTTTGAGCAACAGCATCTGCAAAGTTGGCGCTGGCAAGTGGCCGACGGCGGATTTGATTTTGCCAAAAGAAAACCCAAACTGCCTGGCACAGGTGCACAGGTCAGTGGCGATGCCAGCATACTGGTATTTCATGGCCGTCCCAAGCCGCATGAATGCATCAATCATCCAGTGGTTGCTTCGCACTGGCGATAGTAGTACTCTAGTAGTACTTGACCAGAAATTCCCATTTTGTTATAATTGTGGCTTACAAACAAACAGGAGCCTGCAATGGGATATCGTGTGGTTGACACCCAAGACGTCATGCGTGACCGATACAGTGCTCGTGCAGGACTGGAAGGCCCGTTCAACTTCTCAGGTCGTGTGTTGTATTATGACAACAAAGAGGGTCAGTACTACGATCCTACTACTGACTTCTACGTGGAGCAAGCAGAGATGGACGAAATAAATACTCGTTTCTTTGAAGCTTTCAAAAAGTAATACTTTGATAGTACTACTTTTTTGGTTGACCGGAAATGCCCAATTTGCTATAATAATGGCATACAACGCAAAAGAGGGCAGATTATGAAGGTAAAACTTTTTGTTACAGGTAATCAAAATTACACGTATTTCAAAAATAAACTGCCTACCAGGCGTTGGGATTACTGTGAGACAGCCCGCACTGTGACCATTGTCCCAGACCCAGTCAACGTGTATCAAGACGGTGAGTATGGTTTTGTCACAGTTTTTGGTCGTAAGATTTTTGTCAAATGTGACGGAAATCATTGGGAAATTGTTGGTGCCGAGAAATTAAAAAGTAATACTTTGGTAGTACTTGACCAATAATTCCCAAAATGCTATAATAACCACATACAAAGCAAAAAGGAGCCAGCAATGCAGATCACCACAGCAATCAAACAAATACAAAAAGAAGCAGACTTCCAGGGCATGGGCCTGTTGGAAGTTTTGCAAGATATCCAAAAGCACGGCAAGATGCTTTACTGTGAAAAGACAATGGCGGCATTTGTTGTTTTTGTGCAACAAGGGCAAGAACTGTTTGCCCCGGTTGACCATTAATTCAACTTTTGCTATAATAGAGACATAAACAGTAAACAACAACGCATTTCAAAGGAGCCAACAATGAGTGCAATTCGAGTTATCAAAGGTGTGTATCGCAACAAACCCGTTCGCAATATCGCTTTCAATCTTGTGTCCGGTTATCAAACTGGCGCTAAAGGCAATTTTGTGACAGTAGAAAACAATGGGACATTTCCTAATTGTCCCGACACCATCCGTATCCGAGTCAACAACATCAAAGACATCGAGTATGTCAATGGAGAAGCAGTGAGTAATGACAACACCGTGGCCTTTGTTGCCGCACAAACTGAAACTGAAACCGAAGATCAAATCATGACTCGCATTCGCGAGCGTTTTGACATTCTCAACGACATGACCAAAGCCTGTGTGAACGGTGACATCCGTGCCATGATTGTGTCAGGTCCTCCTGGAGTGGGCAAGAGCTTTGGCGTCGAGCGTGAGATCGAAAAGGCCACCTTGTTTGACAAATTGGCAGGCAAGCGCCTTCGTGCCGAAGTTGTGAAAGGTAGTGCAACACCCATTGGCTTGTATCAGACACTGTACAAGTATTCAGATGCTAATTGTGTGTTGGTGTTTGATGACTGTGACAGTATCCTGCTGGACGACGTGGCCCTGAACTTGCTGAAGGGTGCCTTAGACTCCGGCAAGAAACGCACTATTTCATGGTTGAGTGAGTCAAGTGCTTTGCGCCGCGAAGGCATCCCTGATCGTTTCGAGTTCAAAGGTTCAGTGATTTTTATTACCAACTTGAAGTTTGACACCATGAAGAGTCAAAAGTTGCGTGATCACTTGGATGCATTGCAATCACGCTGTCACTATCTTGACTTGACACTTGACACTATGCGTGACAAGGTGTTGCGCATCAAGCAGATTGCCAAGGACGGTGTGCTGTTTTCAGACTATGATTTTGAAGAGTGTGTGCAGGACGAGATTGTTGAGTTCATGGAATCTAATCAGAATCGCCTGCGTGAGATGAGCCTGCGCATGGCATTAAAGATTGCAGACTTGCGCAAGAGCTTTGCAGGCAACTGGAAACGCATGGCTGAGACAACTTGTATGAAGAGTGCCTAACATGACAGCCTGGGACATTGTCAATGTTATGTTTGCGTTTTTTAATGCATACATAGCCGTAGAATGTTTCTGGTTCGGTGTAACATTTTGGGGTTGGTTTAATTTATTTGCCAGTGCCTCAAATGCGGCATCGTTGGTTGCAAGGATCTAACATGGCCTGGATAGCAGTGCTCATCTTAGTGTTTGTGGGCGAGCTGTGGTGGGCACTGTTCTTAACTGCATTGCTACTAATATTTACTGATTGAGTTTTACCCCAGGGATTGGTTGGCTCCGCCCCGGGTTTTTACACAGGGACTTCGGTCCCTGTTTTTTTGACTAATGTTCTAATATGTGCTACTATATACAACATGCACTTCGTTGACCCACAAAAGCAAATCATAGTTCAGCCCTCTAGAGCACTGTATAAATGGTCGCGCATTTTTAACCGATTGCAAAGAAACTTTTTTACAGAGCCAGTTGAACTACGGCGAGAGCGACAAATAAGAGATTTTATCACACTCAACGGATACCAACAGGTACGATTCAAAACAGATACAGATGTGCTTGGAGACTTAACCAGGGTCGAGCACAGTGCCGACGCCGACCTTGTTGTGATAACAGATCAAAAATTCAGCAGATATCCTTGTCCCATTATCATTCAAAAGATACAATGGCACCTGGATCAGTGCCCAGCATTGTACTTGTGTTTGAACAGACACTACGTCAACATAGACAACAGTTATCATGACACTGAATTGGACAGCAAATACACTGTGGCCATAACACAGTGGCTGAAAAAGAATTTGCCCGGCGCAGATGTAGTAGATTTGAGTTTGGACTTTGAAGACTACGGTCGTAGTTTTACTTGGGCAGTGCCAGATCGACATTATTTTATCAGGAAACTGCATGACCAAACTGATTGAATTTTTCGATCAACAACCCATGCGGGATGATTGGAAAACACAATACATTAGATACCGATTGGGTAGACTCAAACATCAATACTGGCTTTGGAATAGAAAGAATTCTTCAAAGGCCTTGATTGATGAATATGATTATGCTATACTACGCAATTGTCAGCCGGGACGCACAGTGTTTTTTGCCAGTGCCGGATACTACTTGAAAGACATTTGGCCCGAAATAGAGTCAGTGGAAATGCATGCTGTGGTCAAAACATTCTATCCAGACGTGCATGTATGCACTCGTGAGCAGCTAAAGGATTTGCCTTGGCGAGTAGATAACTTTGCTGTGGTAAACAATCGTGCAGATCATTGGGTCACTGTGGACGGATTAACTGATCATCTCAAACACTATTGTGCTGTGATGAACCCAGGATGCAGAGTGTTTTACAGTTTTAGAGACACACAAATACACGTCAATAGATTGACCACAGATATGGCAGCATTGTTTTTGAATTGGGCACAAGAACTTGAGTCAATTGGTTTACAGTTGGTATGGCATAGTATTGGATTTGATCACAAGGTGCCAGATCAAAATGGCTACTACAATCAACTTGAAAACTCAGACACCACAAACGGCAATTTAAAGTTTTGGTTTGTTTATAAAGGAACACCTTGGATTGTGGAATCATGAAAATAATTTGTTACACAGGTGGTACCTGTGGAGATGTAATAACAGCATTGTTTGACAGCACAGACACATCCTATCACGGTGCCACGGTGATGATTGATGCAGCCCGTTCGCGCTTTAAAAAACCACAGACATTTGCTGATGATAAGGAAAAAGATCAATATCTTAAACACATGACCGCTAAATATCAATCCATTCCAAGTCATGATTTAGAATATCACGGCAGACAGCGTCACGAGTTTATTGGAATTACTGTGCAAGACTGGAATGTGGCATTATGGGCGGCTCAACGCTTCAAAGACTTACATCGTCCGCATGTGTGGACAGAGATGACTGCTGTTTGTGGTGCAATCACCGTGGAAGATTATGCACAACTGTTGATTGATTTTTCTAATCTTATTGTGCAACACACAGATAAAATCATAACATTAGAATCCATACAAACAGGAACTGCATTGCAAAATCCCATATTACAAAACGCCAACAGAGATTTTTATAAAACTTGGTTAGAAGCACAACAATGAAACAATGTACCATACAGATACGAGACGAAGTAAACATCAAGATTGAAGGCCTGGACTTGGATGCTCGCAAAGCTCTAGTCACGGCTTTTAAATATGAGAATCCGGCCGCACGTTATTTGCCGGCAGTACGACTGGGACGCTGGGACGGCAAGGTAGCATATTTCCAACTGGGCGGGTCAACTTATGTAAATCTGTTGCCAGAGATCATGCCCATCCTGGAACGGTTTGATTATGATATCGAACTAGATGATCAACGTGACTACTCAAACACATTCACGTTTGAATCAGTAACTGAAACAAGTTTCGAACATGTGAAATGGCCTCGGACACATCCTGCCGCAGGTGATGCTATTACATTACGTGACTACCAAGTGGAGATCATCAACAACTTCTTGGCCAATCCACAATGCATACAAGAAGTGGCTACAGGTGCAGGCAAGACCATTATGACAGCAGCCTTGAGCAATGCTGTGACACCTTATGGTCGAAGCATTGTGATCGTGCCCAACAAGAGTCTTGTGACACAAACCGAAGCAGACTATAAGAACATGCAACAAGACGTTGGTGTGTACTTTGGTGATAGAAAAGAATATGGACGACAGCACACTATATGCACATGGCAAAGCCTAAACAACCTGTTGAAGAATACCAAAGCAGGTGTAGGCGACTGCACCATAGGTGAGTTCTTAGAAGATGTAGTGTGTGTTATTGTGGACGAAGTACACATGGCTAAGGCAGATGCACTGAAAACTTTGCTCACAGGTGTGATGTCGACTGTGCCAATTCGCTGGGGCCTGACCGGAACTGTGCCCAAAGAAAAGTTTGAAAGTCAAGCACTGTTGGTCAGCCTTGGTCCTGTGATTGGCCGACTCAGTGCCAGTGAATTGCAACAACAAGGTGTGCTGGCCAACTGTCATGTGAACATTGTACAACTGATCGATCACGTGGAGTATAAAGATTACCAAAGCGAACTTAAATATTTGCTGGAAGAATCTGGACGACTGGACACCATGGCCGATCTTGTGCGCAATGTAAATGAAACTGGCAACACCCTGGTCTTGGTAGATCGTACTGAATGCGGTAGACAACTGGTTGCAAGGTTAGGTGACCGAGCAGTTTTTGTGTCGGGCGCCACCAAAGGATCAAAGCGGCAAGCAGAATATGATGAAGTGGCTGAAGCAACAGATAAAATCATCGTGGCTACATATGGTGTGGCAGCGGTTGGAATTAACATACCTCGAATATTCAACCTTGTTCTTGTGGAGCCTGGCAAAAGTTTTGTTAGAGTCATCCAGAGTATTGGCAGAGGCATTAGAAAAGCAGAAGACAAAGATCACGTCCAAATATGGGACTTGACCAGCACTTGTAAATTTGCCAAGCGTCATTTGACCAAGCGCAAACAGTTCTACAAAGAAGCCAACTATCCTTTCACACAAGAAAAACTGGATTGGATGAAGATCAAATGAAAAAGAAATTGTTAGTTGTTGGCGACAGTTTTATGTGTCAGGACACAAGATACCCTGGACAGCACTGGAGCGAATTACTGCCTGCTTTTGATGTGATTAATTTTGGTCGTGCTGGGTGGAGTAATTGTTTGATTGCACTAACTTTGATGGAGTATGTTTCTATCAACCCACCTGACGCTGTGGTCCTAGGTTTTACGGATCCGTTAAGACTGGAATTTGCAGCACACGGTCGACACGGCCCAGATAAAGATTGGATAACTAGCAATCATACTGGAGCTCTCACTGCAGATGAAAAGTTATGCAGAGATTATTTCACTGTAACTAGAGATTTGAGACTAGAGGTCAATAAATCGGCCATGCTGATTAACAATTTATTAGGCATGTTGAAATCTTTGCAAATTCCTTTTGCATTTAACTACATGATGTTTGAGTCTTTTTTGCCTCAAATCACTGAGCTGCAACACCAGAGACTGAGTCAGTTTCAGACTCAACAAATTACATACAACTTGGCCATGGATGACCGCGATTCCTGGTCAAAATCTGACCCAATGTTTCATGTGCATGACATGAACAAACAAAACAAATTTGCAATGCATGTGGGAAAAGTCTTGACATTACAGTTTGAATCCAGTACAATAAAAAAATGCGAATATTAACCTTAGACAACATTCATTACGACCTAGACCATTTGCCCGAAGAAGTAGATGACATGCGGTTTGCCATCTTAGACAATTCAAACCCACAAGAACCAGACTATCATTTCATTCCCTTGATATTTTTGGAAAGTTTTAATGCGCCTGCCCTGGTGCTACGCATTGGTGAGAACACTATCAAGATGCCCATGGACTGGCAGATACTCATAGGCGAGCCTGAAGTGGGTGACCTGGAAGTATTACCACTGACATCCATAAACGATCGTGGCTTCAAAGTGTTTCAGTTCAATCCACTCACCAGTTTCCGTCCGTCATTCCCAGACATTGAAATCTTGGATGTGTATCATGAGGTATCGTGGTATGCGCCTAAACTAAAGAATGGCCAGTTGCTTTCTGTGCCCCTAAACGATAATCCTGATCCTGACTGTGTGTACTTTGTGAAAGACATCAGTCGCAACTGTGAAATAGTAGACTACAACAAATCATGGTGACACATGGCATACACTGAACCTGAAATATTTGAAATGATCAATCGCTTGGCCAAGATTTACTTGGAAAGTTACCCAGAAGATCAGGCGGGCCTAGAACGATTCCTGCGCTGGGCACATGCTCAATATGGTTACAAGTATGGGAACACTTAAACCCGGCGCCACCTACATCTACGAGCGTGTGGGCAACGAAGTGTATGCTCGTGAATTTGGATCCGATACTAGACAACTCATGGGTTATAGTTACGATCCTGTGACTGGACATCATGTTGATTACGACCGACGCACTGGTGATGGTAGACCACTAGTTGATCATATGCGGGAAGATAAAATGTGGGCGGACATGCGGCGCTTGGCCCAGACCACGCCTGCTTTACAGGATGCCTTGGAACGTGCTATAGTAGTATATAAACTAATCAAGGTAGACAAGTGAGTGATAAACTAAACATTGCAAATGAGATGCGACAACTGGATCGCAAGAACAGAAACTTCTATCGCGAACTCACAGAAGAGGAACGCAAGAAGTTCTCCAACTATCTCATGATTCGTTGGGCGTCATGTGTGGAAGGCTCACGGGACTTGCAAGAGTTTTATTTGATTGCTACCAATGAACGTTTTAACAAACATTTCTTTAACATCAGTCGGCATCCTGAACTGCAATGGCTGTGTGCTACCACAGTGAGTCCGGACATGGGCACACCCAGACACAACTGGATTGCTCCCAAGAAAAAAGAAGCTGGTGCAAGCAGTATGAAAAAGCAGTTGGCAGAATTATTTCCCTTATACAAAGATGACGAAATAGACCTGCTGGCCAAACTTACAACCAAGAAAGAACTTGATCAACACATCCGAGACCATGGCCGAGACACCAAGTGAACTAACCTGCGGCTACTGCAAGAAAACATTTCGACGTGCAGAAAGTCTTGTGGTGCACATGTGTGAACCCAAGCGCCGCAGATCGGAACGATCAGAACGTGGTGTAGAACTGGGCTTTCAATCCTATTTGCGGTTCTATGAGATTGCACAAGGAAGTGCCAGACTCAAAACATTTGATGACTTTGCAGACTCACCTTACTACAGAGCATTTGTAAAGTTTGGTAGATACTGTGTGGGCACAAAGGCAATCAATCCTGCACAGTTTACAGAATGGTTGCTGAAGCACAACAAAAAGATTGACAACTGGGGCAGTGATAAAATCTACACTGAGTACTTGCTAGACTATTTGAAAGTGGAAGCAGTGGCCGACGCACTTGCACGAGCAGTGGAGCATGGCATAGACTGGAGTGAGAAGCATTCAGCGCCGCCACATGATTGTTTGCGTTATGGCAGCACTCATGCCATGTGCCATGCTATCACAACAGGACGCATCAGTCCCTGGGTGATATACAACTCAGAGTCAGGACAGAAGTTTTTAGGTGAACTCACAGCCGACCAGGTCTCCATGATATGGCCTTACATAGATTCAGATATATGGCAAAAGAAATTCTCAGACTATGCCGCAGACGCTGAATACGCAAAACTAATATTGAAACAAGCAGGATGGTAACATGATCAACTCAATAATGAGCATGGGCAAGCACGTCATAGTAGGAGGCGGCAACAGTGCCAGCAACTATATCAACACCGGTGCTGGCATGATGGGTGTGGGTGATCTACGATTTAACACCAGCACTCAACAAATTGAATTCTACAACGGCCAGAGTTGGCAAACATTTATTATGGCACAGGCCACAGTGGGACTCACCGGCACAGCCGAAGCAGCCATTGATTGGGCACTGGATAAAATACAACAAGAAAAGGAAGCTCGGGCCATGTCTGAACAGTATCCTGCTGTGGCAGATGCCATGGGTGCTGTGCGTGAGGCTGAAGAACAATTGAAAACTGTTGTGGCGCTGTGTAGAACATGAGTGCAGACATTGATATTGACGTTCCGGATCGTAGTCGAATATTAGAACTGATCCAACACACACCTGCTAGACAGGTTGTGGATGGCCGGCCACGTAAACATAACTCTGGTATCTACATCACAGACATTCCACAAGATCCTGAACATGGCTGTGCTGCCATTGATTATGAGTCAGCAGAACAGCGTGGCTACTTTAAAATTGACTTGTTGAACATGAGTGTGTATCAGTTGATCCAGGATCCTGCACACTACGATACCATGTTGTCAGCCGTACCTCCATGGTCACGACTGTGGACAGACAGACCCTGGGCCGGTCAGTTGGTACATATAGGCAATTATGTGGATTTGTTGACAGCGATGCAACCCGACTCAATACCCAGGATGGCTGCTTTTATTTCAATCATTAGACCGGGCAAAGCACACCTACAGCGAAAGTCCTGGGATCAAGTGTTTGCTGAAGTTTGGGATGGAGATGAGTCGCGTGGGTATACGTTCAAGAAGTCACATGCTGTGAGCTATGCAGCCTTGGTGACCTTGCACATGAACTTGCTTAATCAAGCCGACGCACAAGGGTGATTGATTTACGCTTGCTCTTTTTACGAACAATGTCTATTAGACTGCACACAGGCCCGTGCAAGATTTCAAGATCTTTGTTTGAGAATGTGCGTAGTGTAAATTTAAAGCGGTCCCAGTCCCCGCGCAGGAATATGTTGATGGGTATGCTGCGATTGCTTTCCCACCACCAGGTGTTGGCCAAATCTAAAAAATCCAGTTTGTCTTGTTGTGCAAGCACAGCACCAAAGTCGTAGATGGTTGTGACAGCATCGTCCCGGTTTTGCACCACACCCACATATTCCTGACTGGCGTACACGCACAGAGTTATAAAGGGATATTTTTCCGCCAGTTTTTCAAAGATGTTATTGCCCATAAATACGTTTTGAGGATCCTATGTATTCAACCACCATTTACTTATATCAACAAATCATTCGGGTATTATTGATTGACACCAGTGGTGGATACTTTACTGCGAGGTACGACCCAGTGTATGCAAAAACTTTAACTGTTAACAAAGGTGTAGACAACGTGCTGTTGTTTGAATTCATCAACCAAGACCAAAAACCTGTGAACATCACAGGCAGCACATTTAGATTTAGACTGCTGAACCAAGCAGGTGACAGATTGTTGATCGAAAAAGACATGACTGTACTTAGTGCCAGTTTGGGCCGGGTCAAAGTTGTGCTGGACACTGCGGATACCATCAATATTCTTGCGCAACCTGGCAGCTACAGCATACAACGCTCAGCCGGCAACTATGTGCAGGCAGCATTTACAGATGCCAATTCAGGTGCCAGAGCTGACTGCGATATTGTGGACAGCGTATTGCCCGAATTCATGGCCAGCCAACCTGTGACAATTCCCACAATTTATGGTAAAAACTCCTGGCCACAGCCTGGACCGCAATCATGGCCAGACTGGGCACTGCAACCACAACCACAGTCCCGCAACTACTTGACCGAATACTATTCCAGCGAAATCAACACCACTGGCTCCAGTCTCACCACAATCAAGTATGATCTGGAACACTATACCGGCACAGTCAAAGTGCAGGCCGCACAAGATTATGAATCCGTTTGGATGGATGTTACAGAAAGTCGTGAGTACTTTGATGAGACCAGCACCCAGTATATCAACGTAGTGGGATTTCATCCCCTGCTGAGATTGGGACTGAACAACAGTCAAGGCTATGGTGCCTCAGCCACTGCTACTGTTGTTGATGGTGTGGTCACCGGCGTGTCAATTACCAACGCAGGCCTAGGATACATGGCCGCACCGTACGTTCAGTTGCTGGGCAATGGTGCCGGTGCCACAGCCGTTGGTGCACCATTTGTAGGCCCAAGTGGCATTGGTGCAATCACAGTGACCAACGGTGGATCCGGATACTTGCCCTTGAATTTTGGCGGCACCGAAGCACAGGCAGTGACAGTGTTGATCACAACTGGCTACGTTACCAATATCTTTTATCGTTAAGCATTGCATTTGCGTGACAAATCTGTTACAATCAACAGATGCTTGATATCCTTGCTTACCTACCTGCCAAAAAGAAACCCACGCCTTCGGGTTGGTTGAGTTTCAATGCGGTATGTTGTCAGCACACAGGTGGCACACAGGATCGACGTGGACGTGGTGGACTCAAAGCTACTGAGGCAGGATGGAGTTACCACTGTTTCAATTGTGCATACACAGCCAGTTTCATATTAGGTCGGACCGTAAGTTATAAAGCCCGAAAGCTCTTGGGCTGGTTGGGAGTTTCAGAATCAGAAATAGAAATGCTGAATCTGGAGAGTCTGAGACATCGAAGCATTAATGGCATTTTGGAAGATCGACAGCAAACATGGAATACTCTGACAGGTATCACATTTGAAGAACGAGACTTGCCACCATACGCTGAATTGCTAATGCCCGAACATGAATTGCACTGGGACTATGTGCGTGGTAGACATGTGCCTGAAGATTTTCCGGCCATGGTACAGATAGAGAATGACGGGGTGCATTGGATTCGACCTCATGTGGTAATTCCATTCACTCATGATAACAAGATTGTGGGATACACATGTAGATTCTTAGACAACCGACAGCCCAAATTCATCAGCGACAGTCAACCAGGATATGTGTTTGGTGCAGACTTGCAACCGTCAAACTGGCAGCACATGATAGTTGTGGAAGGCATCTTTGATGCACTCAGCATTGGTGGTGTGGCTGTGATGCACAACACTGTGTCAGACGCACAGGCCAGATTGATACGCAGCTTGAGTCGAGAAATAACAGTAGTTCCAGATCAGGATCAAGCCGGCATTGATTTGATTGACCGTGCTGTAGAACTGGGTTGGGCAGTGAGCATACCTGAGTGGCCTGCGGGTTGCAAGGACGCGAATGATGCTGTGATAAAGTTGGGTCGATTGGGGGCTCTACTAACTATAATGCAATCAAGAGAAACCAGCAAGATCAAGATAGAACTAAGGAAGAAAGCACTTGTTAAAAGAATACGGACTTGAAGTTCAACGATTATTTCTAGAAATGATGTTGGAAGATGCACAAAGTTATGTGCGTGTGCAGAACATCTACAACCCGCAGAACTTTGACAAAAGCCTGCGAGCCGTGGCTGAGTTCATCAAAGAACATTCGGACAAACACAAGACCTTGCCTGACCGCATGCAGATCTCTGCCACCACAGGCGTTAAACTACAGGCAGTACCTGATCTGAACGAAGGCCATTTTGATTGGTTTATGGTTGAGTTTGAACAGTTTACCAAGCGCCAAGAACTAGAACGTGCAATTCTCAAGGCAGCAGACATGCTGGAGAAAGGCGACTTTGAGCCTGTGGAAAAACTGATCAAGGATGCGGTACAAATCTCTCTGACTCGAGACATGGGCACAGATTACTTTGCTGACCCAGCAGGCCGTATCAACAAGTATTTCAACTCAGGTGGGCAAGTGTCAACAGGTTGGCCACAACTGGATAGATTATTGTATGGCGGGTTTAGCCGTGGTGAACTAAACATCTTTGCCGGCGGGTCAGGCTCAGGCAAGAGCTTGGTCATGATGAACATTGCATTGAACTGGTTGCAACAAGGCTTGAGCGGTGTGTATATCACACTGGAACTGAGTGAAGAACTCACAAGTCTACGGACTGACGCGATGTTGACCAACATGAGCACCAAAGACATTCGCAAGGACATTGACACCACAGAACTCAAGGTCAAATTGGTGGCCAAAAAGTCGGGCAACTATCAAGTCAAAGGCCTGCCGGCACAAAGCAATATCAACGACATACGTGCATATTTGAAAGAGTATCAAATTCAAACAGGCAAACGTGTGGACTTTGTGATGATTGACTACTTGGACCTGTTGATGCCTGTGAGTGCAAAAGTTTCGCCCAACGACCTGTTTGTGAAAGACAAATATGTTTCAGAAGAGTTACGTAACCTTGCCAAAGAACTGGGATTCTTGATGGTAACAGCTTCGCAGTTGAATCGATCAGCTGTGGAAGAAATTGAATTTGATCACAGTCATATTTCAGGTGGTATATCTAAAATCAACACAGCAGATAACGTGTTTGGTATCTTTACTTCACGTGCCATGAAAGAGCGTGGCAAGTATCAGATACAGTGTATGAAGTCTCGAAGCTCGACCGGCGTTGGTCAAAAAATTGATTTGGAGTACAACATTGAAACAATGCGCATTACTGATGAAGGCGGAGAAGATGGAGATGCTTATTCAAAGAAACCATCTGCATCAATTATGGACTCGATCAAGGCCCGCAGCCAAGTTAGCCCGGCTGGAGATGACGCAAACAGCTCTCCATGGGACAGTGCGGAGCCTGCCAAAGTTACAGCAGACGTTCAAAGTGCAAAACTAAAACAACTGTTGGGAAAGATTAAAACTGGATAATGACCAATTGTATTGATGCATTTAAAAGTTTAAACATTGCAGATTACAATGGTTCTATTTTTGTGTCTCCGTGTTGTATATCCCCACCGGTTAAATCTAAAACTACTGATTTTAAAAACATACAATATTTGAAAGATATTAGAGATTCTTGGACACAAGAGATTTTTCCGACCCCATGTCATGCATGCAAGGTAGCAGAGTCAGCTGAGATGAGCAGCCGCCGAATTGGTAGCAATCAATGGTACAATGACAACGGATACAATAATACTGATGTTGAATTAATAAAACTCGATTATTGGGTAGGAGACACTTGCAATTTACGTTGTACTATATGTGGTCCACATTTTAGTAGTGCATGGAAACAAGAATTAGATGTATCGCCGGCGCTTAAAAAATCTGTAACAAACTATTTTTGGAAACAGATGGACCTGTCAACTGTTAGATGGGTTCATTTCAATGGCGGTGAACCTTTGCTGAGCAAGACTCATTTAGAATTTTTACAGACGTTGCCAAGCAAAGAACAAGTGCATATTAACTACAACACAAATGCAACCATACTACCAGATCAAACATTATTGGATCTTTGGCAGCAGTTTAAATTAGTACAAATTGATTTTAGTATAGATGATATTGGGCAAAGATTTGAATATCAACGATACCCAGCCAACTGGACACAAGTAAAGGATAATTTACAGTGGTACATCGATCATGCTCCGCATAATTGTATGTTTGCAGTCAATACCACTGTAAGTGTGTTAAACTATTCTAATTTAGAAAATTTAGATTTATGGCTAACCAATAATTTTTATGTGTCTAGATTTACCGATGCTATAGAACATAGAAAACAAATGGCCAGTGGGTTATTTGCGCTTGATGGGGCGCAACAACGAATTCACAAAATCAAAAGATTTCTAGAATCATGTGATGCACGTCGTGGCACAAACTGGCAAATAACATTTCCTGAGCTTGTTGAATATCTCAATTAAGCCGCCGTGGTCACAGCAGTCCATGTGGTGCTACCGTTAGTATTTACATACATTCTAGTGCTGGTTGAGCTACCGTCTGTGCGCAAATACAGTGATCCTTGGGCGGCACTCAATGTTGGTGCACCAGATCCAAAGAATACGCCAAGATTGGCCACACTAGAAAACTTGTAGCCGGCGCCAGCAGTGCCACCAGCAGGCACAGCAGTTCCAGACAGTATGGTGGCTGCACCTACAGCAGATACCACGGCACCAGATAACACATTACCACCTGTGATGTTGCCTGACACATCAACAGCACCAGTGACATTAACGCCATCTTCAATGTTCACAAAACTGGAATCGTCTGATCTGATGTTGTTAGTCACAATCATTGGTGTAGTAACTACGTTGACCGCAGTTATATTGTTACATGTGATATTTCCAGTAACCACTACCCCTTGTTCAACATTTAATCCATCTTCTATTGTGACAAAACTTGAATCATCAGATTTAATATTATTGGTCACAAGCCTTGGTGTAGTAACTACGTTGACCGCAGTTATATTGTTACCAGAAATATTGGCAGTAGTGCTTAATTGTCCATCACTTAAAATGTTACCACCTGTGATATTACCAAGTGCAACAACTTGATTACTAGTAGTTAAATTACCAGCAATAACGTTGCCAGATAAACTGACGTTACCAGTGGCATTGATAAATCCGCATGTAACATTACCTGTTGCACTGATTGTACCACCAGTTCTTATATTACCTCCAGTGACATTGCCAGTGGCAGTAACAAGTCCATTTAAAGTAGCATTAGCACCTGTAATATTGCCAGTTGCGTTTACGTATCCTGTAAAATTTGCACCAATGGGAGTAAACACTATTACGTTAGCGGTAGGACCAAAGGTTGCTTGAATATTACCACTTGGTATGTCTACGGCCAGTTGAGTAGTGCCTGACACAATTTGTGTTAATTGTGTTACGCCAGTCAGTTGTGAACCATTGCCAATAAAATAATCACCAGTGATGTTGCCAGCTGATGACACTACCCCCGCAGTAAGAATATTGCCACTAATGATGTTGCCAAGTGATGATACTACGCCAGCAGTAAGAATATTACCACCAGTGATGTTGCCAGTAGCACTTACTACTCCGGTGACATATTCACCAGTCGCCGCAAACACTGCTACATTACTTGTGCCAGCAACATTTATTCTAATATTAGCATTGGCCAGTACAGCAATATTTGATGTACCATTTGTTATTACTGGTCCAGCATTTGCAGTAATACCAGTCAACAAGGATCCATTACCAATGAAATTTTGGCCACTTACAACATTACCAACCACTGTCACATCATTGGTGTAATAATTTAACGGACGATTCAAATCAAATATAGTGATATTACTGCCGCCTGTGGTGGTCAAAAATCCAAATTCGTATGTGCCAGCTTGAGCAAAAGTAATCACATTGCTGGCAAAACCTTGAATGCCAGTCACACCGTTGCTGACAGCCACGGGCAGGGCCATGGTGCGCCCTGCTTGATCCACGGTGATTTGAGTGCGTATCATGCCTGCTGTGCCTGCTGTGGGCCAGGTGTTGGAATCAAATCCCAGGCTGATGTTGCCGGCCATGTAAATGCTTTGATAATGCCCTGCATTGCAATCGATGTTGATGGTGCCCGAAGTGTTGGCAATGGCCACTGTGACGCCAGAAAACCCGCGGATTTGTGCATTGTACATCACATTGTTGGCCAAGTTGTTGTCCAGTGTAGTACCAGTCAGCGCGGCTTTGAGCAGTGCTTTGCTCTGCAGATCAGTTATTTCATCGGCTGCGTATTGAAAATTTGTTCGGGTGTTGGTAAAATTGTCACGCATGCCTTGAGTGTTGTTGCTCACGCCTGCAATGGGGTAATTTCCGTCAATGTCGGTGGGGTTGATCTGGCTGGTCATACTGGTTCCTTGTGTTAGATATTTATTGTAACTGCGTTTCCACTAAATAATCCAAAGGCCCTTGAGCAGATGCAAAAGAAGACTAAAAGTATATTGGAAGAACTGGACAGCTTGTACATCGAGCGTGATCGCCAGTCGGTGATCGAAACTCGTGCCAGTAATTTGATTGAAACAGCCATTCGTTTGATGGAACAAATTGACGCTGAGTACAGCCCAGAGCAAGCAGAAAATCTGCAACGCAAACTGCTCAACGCTATCAAACATCGTGACACCGGCAAGTTCTCAAGGTCTGTAAGGAGAACTCATGCAGATATATGAACTTACCTCTGGTAAAAGAAACTTAAAAGAATACGACCCCAGCAGATCTCCACCTGGCACACCCAATTATGCCACAGGTGTTGGCCCGGGTGTGACACCACAAATGACTGCCACTCCTAGCATGAAAACGGACCCACAACCTGGACCAGCACCGCAACTGCCCGCACCTGCAACTGATGCTGTGACACCAGTGGCATCAGTGGCATCAGCCCCTGAACTGGAAGTACTTGATGCACCAAAACAGTTGGCAGGACCAAAGTCTACAGCGGCAAAACAAATTGGCACAAATTATGATCCTAATGTGGTTGATGTTGTGGCCAAAGAAAAATCTCCTCAACCGGTCTTGGCAGCACCTGCTCTAACTACTGCACCTGCTCCAGA
>Ga0209107_10000104_pt1 | contig 49720 bp, 50 predicted proteins | sample LakErihyJuly2011_2_FD_187460 | JGI IMG/M metagenome (GOLD analysis project Ga0209107, IMG submission 187460) | Freshwater microbial communities from dead zone in Lake Erie, Canada - CCB hypolimnion July 2011 (SPAdes) (version 2) | ecosystem: Environmental > Aquatic > Freshwater > Lentic >...
CTCTGATCCTTCCAATATCGATTTCCCAATTCCGGCAAACGATGACGCTACCAAATCTATTACCTTAATTACTGATATCATTATCAAAGCAATTCAGGAAGGGTTAGAAGAGCGTAAACGTGAGAAAGACGAAGAAACCGACAAAGAAGGTGCAGCTGAAAAAGCAAAAGTAGATGCTGCTCCGGCAACAGAAGTAGCAAGCGCTACTCCTGGTAAAAGAGCACGCAAAACTACTGCCAAAGCAGAGACTGAGACCGAAAAAACAGAAGAGTAATATTTAATTGTGGGTTGCAAGTTGTGTGTTGTGGGCTTACTTGCAACCCATAACTTACAACCCATATGTATTTAAAACCTATTAAAAGAGAAAAAAATGTCTACAGTACAAATTTCTGCAGCAGATGTAAATAAATTACGCCAACAAACAGGCGCTGGTATGATGGATTGCAAAAAAGCTTTAGTAGAAGCAAATGGCGATTTTGATGCAGCTGTTGATTATTTACGTAAAAAAGGAGCTAAGGTAGCCGCCAGCCGTTCAGACCGTGAGTCTAACGAAGGAGTAGTTATTGCTAAAACTACTGCCGATGGTAAACGTGGTATAGTAGTTGAAGTAAATTGCGAAACAGATTTCGTAGCTAAAAATGCCGATTTCGTAGCATTTGCAAACAGCATTGCCGATTTAGCCATTGCAAACAACCCAGCAAGCGTTGAGGCGCTAACCGAATTAGAATTAAACGGCGTTAAATTAGCCGATCAAATTTTAGATCAAACTGGTAAAATTGGCGAAAAAATTGGCGTATCTAAATACGAAGTAATAAGCGGCGAAAAAGTAGTAGCCTACATTCACGGAAACTACCGTTTAGGTGTATTGGTTTCTTTAAGCGCTAACGTAGCTGATGCAGATGAAGCAGGAAAAGACGTTGCCATGCAAATTGCAGCCATGAATCCGGTTGCCCTAGATAAAGGCGATGTAGATTCCCGTACCATTGAACGTGAATTAGAAATTGCCAAAGAGCAAATTCGTGCCGAAGGCAAACCAGAAGAAATGGTAGAAAAAATTGCCGCCGGTAAATTAAATAAGTTCTACAAAGAATCAACCTTGTTAAACCAAGAGTTTGTAAAAGACTCATCGAAAACCGTTTCTCAATTCCTAGACGGGGTTTCGAAAGGATTAACCGTTGTAAGTTTTAAACGAGTACAACTAGGTGCTTAATTAAAAATCCCCCGAAAAATCGGGGGATTTTTTTTGAGCATATTTTTCTATCGCTATTTTTTTTATTTTTGACAAACCTCTACAAGCAATGAAATACAAACGTATCCTCCTAAAACTTAGTGGCGAAGCCTTAATGGGCGAAAAACAATACGGTATTGATATTGACCGTGTAGCCCAATATGCCAAAGATATACAAGCCGTACACGCACAAGGCATTGAAATTGCCTTGGTAATTGGTGGTGGAAACATCTACCGAGGCCTTAGTGCCGAAAAAGCCGGAATGGATCGTGTACAGGCCGATTATATGGGAATGTTGGCTACTGTAATTAATAGCATGGCCCTGCAAGATGCACTCGAAAAAGTAGGTGTAAAAACCCGTTTACTTACCGCCATTAAAATGGAGCAAATTTGCGAACCCTTTATTCGCCGCCGTGCAGTACGCCACCTCGAAAAAGGACGAATTGTTATTTTTGGCGCCGGCACCGGTAACCCCTACTTTACTACCGATACCGCCGCCTCATTACGAGCCGTAGAAATTAATGCCGATGTGGTATTAAAAGGAACCCGAGTAGATGGCATTTACACCGCCGACCCAGAAAAAGATGCCACGGCTACCCGTTTCGATGAAATTAGTTTTGCCGATGTATACAGCAAAAACCTCAACGTGATGGATATGACGGCCTTTACCCTTTGCCAAGAAAATAACTTGCCCATTATTGTGTTTGATATGAACAAACCAGGTAACTTCTTAAAATTGGCCAAGGGCGAACCCATAGGAACTTTAGTGAAATAATAAAAGATTGATAAATCATGAGCGAACTCATTAAAAAACAACTAGAAGATGCCAAGGCCACTATGGACAAGGCAATTGATCATACCGAAGCAGAATTGAGTAAAATTCGGGCAGGAAAAGCCACGCCCTCTATGTTAGATGGCTTGATAATAGATTATTACGGTACCCCAACTCCCTTAAGCCAAATAGGTACGGTAAACACGCCAGATGCCCGTACATTGGTTATTCAGCCATGGGAAAAAAGCTTATTAGCGGTCATCGAAAAGTGCATTATGGAATCAAACTTGGGCTTAAATCCACAAAATGATGGAAGTATTATTCGCTTAAACATACCACCATTAACCGAAGAGCGCAGAAAAGACTTGGTAAAAAAGGTGAAAGAAGAAGCAGAAAAAGGACGTATTGCCGTGCGCAATATTCGTAAAGATGCTAACGAAAAAATAAAAAAATTAAAAGTCGATGGCGTGTCGGACGATGAGATTAAAGTAGGCGAAGCGGATGTTCAAAAATTAACCGATACCTATATAGCCAAGGTAGATGCACATGCCGAAGTCAAAGAAAAAGATATCATGACGGTTTAATAGCAATAAAAAAGTCATAAGCAAAGGGAATGGGGAAATACCTCGTTCCCTTTGTTATTTTTGTAACACATGAACATATTACTGCAGTATTTAAAAAATTATAAGGGTTTATTGGCGCTAGCACTTTTACTAGCCGCCCTCAATATGGTATTCTCCCTTCTCGATCCGCATATTACGGGTAAAATAGTCGATAATTTCATCGAAAAACGCAGTACTCTCGGCAGATCGGAATTTATTGGCGGCATTTTACGCCTTATTGGCTTAGCTGTGGGAGCAGCCATGGTATCTAGAATTGCCAAGAATTTACAAGATTATTATACCAATATTATTGTACAAAGGCTTGGGGCAAAATTGTATGCCGATGGTTTAAAACATTCGCTAGAATTACCGTATCAAACTTTCGAAGACCAACGCAGTGGCGAAACACTAGGTATCTTACAAAAAGTACGTACCGATACCGAACGCTTTATTACCGCATTCATTAGTATTTTGTTTACCAGTTTAGTGGGGATGATTTTTGTGGTAGTGTATTCCCTAAACGTAAGCTATAAAGTAACACTCGTTTATTTTGCCGCTGTTCCGGTAATTGCCATAACCAGCTGGTTATTGAGCCGTAAAATTAAAACAGTGCAAAAAAACATTGTAAAAGAAACTACCGGATTGGCAGGCTCTACCACCGAATCGCTACGAAATATTGAATTGGTTAAAAGCTTGGGCTTAGCCAATCAAGAGATTGAACGACTAAATGCCACCACCTATAAAATTTTAGGCCTAGAACTCAAGAAAATTAAATACGTGCGCAGCATGTCGTTTTTACAAGGCACTACCGTAAATTTTGTGCGTAGCGCCATGGTGGTGGTGCTTATGATTTTAATTTTTGATCAAGAAATATCACCAGGTAAATATTTTACCTTCTTATTTTATTCCTTCTTTTTATTTAACCCTTTACAAGAACTCGGCAACGTTATTGTGGCTTGGCGGGAAGCAGAGGTGTCGCTCACTAATTTTAACCGGATTTTGAGCATGCCTAAAGAGGCAAAACCAACAAAACCAAAAGCATTAGGGCCTATTGATACCTTGGCTTTTGATAAGGTGAGCTTTAAGCATTTAACAGCTAACCGAAATGCACTAACCGAAATTTCGTTTAGTACAAAAGTTGGTGAAACTATCGCCTTTGTTGGACCTTCGGGCTCGGGAAAAACCACCTTGGTGAAATTATTAGTGGGTTTATATCAGCCTTTAAGCGGACAGGTATTGTATAATAAACATGCTAGCAATGCCATTGATTTAGATGAATTAAGGGAAAAAATTGGTTTTGTTACGCAAGACACGCAATTGTTTTCGGGAACCATACGTGAAAATTTATTATTTGTACGCCCAACTGCAACGGATGAGGAATGCATGGATGTATTGCATAAAGCAGCTTGTGAAAATTTATTAGCTAGAGCAAATAAGGGTCTTGATACGGTAATCGGCGAAGGTGGTGTAAAGGTTTCGGGCGGAGAAAAACAACGGTTGTCTATTGCAAGAGCTTTACTACGCCAACCCGATATTTTAGTGTTTGATGAGGCTACTTCTTCTTTAGATTCGTTAACGGAAGAGGAAATTACGGTAACCATCCGCGATGTGTCAGTGTTAAAAAATCATATTACTATTCTTATTGCGCATCGCTTGTCTACCATTATGCACGCAGATCGCATTTACGTGCTCGAGAAGGGGCAGATTGTAGAATCGGGCAAGCATCAAGAATTGTTGCAAGAGAAGGGCTTATATTACGCCATGTGGCGGCAACAAATTGGCGAAAATATCCTAGCATAAAAAAAGCCCTCCAAAAATTGGAGGGCTTTTTTTATTACTTTTTGAAGGAGATAAAGTCTGCTATGATTTTTAAACTCTCATCCTCTATAAAATCAAACTCATCGGAAGCCTTCACCTCTCCTTTTTTCAAAGGAGCTAAACCTCGGCTTGCTCTTCGTTTATTCTCACGTGCTAAATTTTTAGCCTCTTGTACTTCCCGATCGGCTTTCAGAGTAGCTTCATTCACAGAAACACTTGTTTCGGCATCACGCTTTCTAAAGTTGGTAATGTCATCTAATAAATAGGTGTATTCATCAGAAACTTTCATACGCTGTTCGTGCAATTTAACCAGAGTGGCATTCACCGATATTAAATTGGCTACGGGGCTATATTTGGATGGCTTCACTGTATCCCACGCAAGGGCAGCCGGTTCGGCACTTTCGCCGTATTTATCTGCTGGGTAAACCATCGGGAATTGAATATCGGGGAGTACGCCTTTATGCTGGGTGCTGCTACCATTCACTCGGTAAAATTTGGCCATGGTTAAATTAATTTGACCGAATTGTGGTGCATTTTGACGAGCTACAGTGCCATTTTTACCGTTTTCTTCCTTTTTTTCATTCAATAACATCAACTTATCGGTTGGACTAATAATTTTCGATACATCAATAGATGATTGTACGGTTCCCTTACCATAGGTTTGGGTACCGATAATTACGCCACGGCCATAATCCTGGATGGCGCCGGCAAAAATTTCGGAGGCAGAAGCGCTAAACCTATCTACCATAACCGCTAATGGACCATCATAGGCAATAGTAGGATCTTCATCTTCATTTATTTCCACCCCACGGCGATCTTTTACCTGCACTACCGGACCACTTTTAATAAACAAACCGGTTAATTCTATAGCTTCTAATAATGAGCCTCCTCCGTTAGAACGCAAATCAATAATTACCCCATCTACTTTTTGAGCTTTTAGGGTATCTAACAAGAGTTTGACATCTCTTGTGGTGGATTTGTAATTCGGATCACCGGCTTGGTAGGCTTTAAAATCTGCATAAAATGCCGGTACTTCAATAACACCAATTTTTAGGGTTTTTGTGCCCGATTTTACTGTTTTAATACTTTTTTTGGCCGATTGATCTTCTAAAATGATTTTATCTCGAAGCAATTCTATGATAACTGGTTTAGCACTTAGCTCTTGCCCAGCGGGGATAACTTTTAAACGTACCAAAGTGCCTTTTGGTCCTTTAATTTTAGATACTGTATTTTCAATTCTCCAACCTATTACATCCACAAATTCACCATCTTTACCTTGAGCAACAGCTACAATACGATCGTTTACATTTAGGATTTTGGCTTTGAACGCCGGGCCACCGGCCATCACCTCAATTACTTTCACCACCTCATTATCCACTTGTAGTCGAGCACCAATACCCTCGTAGGTGCGGGCCATATCTTCGTTAAACTCTTGTGCACGAATAGGCACAAAATAATTGGTGTGTGGATCTATGGTTTCGGTAAAGGCATTCATAATCAACTGATAAACATCTTGGTTATTGGTTTTAGTGGCCTGAGAAACCAAGTTGTCGTAGCGTTGTTTTAGTGTTTGTAGATTTTTAGCCACATCGCCACCAGCCATTTTAAGATTTAATAAATCGTATTTTACACGAAGCGCCCATATCTTATCGGCTTCTTCGGTGCTGCTAAACCAGGGTAATTTCTCACGATCATAAGGGTAGCTCTCATTGGCAGTGAAATCTATAGACTGATTCATTTTACCAAGTGCAAACCGAAGGCGTTCATTGTAGCGTTTCTGAAAAACATTAAATATGTAAAAGGGTACACTTAAATCTCCCGCCTTTAAATCATCATCAAACGTACTGCGGTACTGATTGAAATCGTCTACATCGGCTTGAACAAAATAATTGCGGCCAGCGTCTAAACTTTTTAGGTAGGTATCAAAAATAATTTCGGAAACCGAATCATTAAGCATCACTTGTTTGTAGTGGTAGTTTTCTAGTAAAGAGGCTAATTCTTTGGTAACCACTGCCTGTTGTGCATCGGGTTTTAAATTAAAAGAACCAAGCACTTCTACCTTTACCCTTGGATCGGCAATACAGGCTAGGCTGGCAGCAACAAATAGTCCTAAAAATATTTTTTTGAGCATTTCTTTAAAGTTTTTGATAGTCATATATACCCCGAATAATCGTTTGGAGGCCTTAAGATACAGACAAAATATGTGGTTTTTTGTTAAAAATACTAAAATTGGCTGGCACCTATAATCCGGGGTTCAGCAAAATGTCTTTTAGCTGGATATACTCGGTACTGTACTGAACTACCTTAGCAGCATTGCCCAGGGTCGTATATGTTTGTTCAAGTTTATATTTCAGCAATAACAACAAGGGTAATTCATGAGCTTGAATGGCTACCCATTCTGCAGCACGCAAGTCTTGAATAGCAGGCTCGAAATCAGTTAAGGCACATTTAAAATCTGCCAAAGCGATGTTGGCTAGAATAATTCCTCTGGCATCGTTTTTTTGTTTAGCCAATGTTAATGATTGTAGATAAAACCACTTAGCCTGTGCAAATAATTCCTGAACTTCATAGGCATAGGCCAATTCTCTATAACATAGAATAAGTAGGCTTCTATCTTTTAATTTACTAAGTAATGGCAAGGCGTTTTTTAACAAATAAGTTTCGGCCAATCCCGCTTCACCTTGTTCGTAAGCAAACTTTCCCAATTGAATATATGTTTCTGCCTGCTGGATTGTGTTTTTGGTGTTTATTGCATGGGCAAGTATCGTTTTTTGATACTCAACTGCTTGAGTATAATGGCCCTTAAGCGCAAATAAACTACTCAACTGCATAGCCACACCTATACTTAACGACGGAACATTCTTCACTATATCCCACGATGCTAGGTTTTCAAATAGACTGATACTGGCGTCTATATTCCCCGCTAAAGCATGATGAAAGGCTTCATTAACACGTGTTTGCTGGGCAATATTCCAGTTCGTAATACCTGCTTTAAATTCCTGCTGAAATTGGTTGGTTTGAGTAAGAAAATCGGTGCGTTTTAAATAATTTTGAACATCAACCGGATCGGTATCTAAACCCACTCGTAATAAGAAATAAGATTTTAAACCCGTTGTATGGGTAGAATCTGATTTGTTTTGAGCGGATGCCATGGAGGGCATCAACATAAAACCTAGTAATACGAAGTTTAGTATAAAGCTATAGCTGTTTGTTGGGCTTTTCATGAGATGTATGGTACTACTATATTGTAATTTACTATTAAATTTTAACAGCAGTTTAAATTTACGGATATTGTAGGCTATGTTAGCAAACACCCCGCCCTTGGCAGAACGCATGCGGCCACAAAGCCTCGACACCTACATTGGCCAACAACACTTGGTGGGTAGTGGCGGTGTGTTACGCAAAGTCATTGAATTGGGGACCATCCCTTCTTTATTACTTTGGGGGCCTCCCGGTGTAGGCAAAACAACTTTAGCTTTAATTATCTCTAAACAACTTAAACGTCCGTTTTTTAGTTTAAGTGCCATTAACTCTGGTGTTAAAGATATTCGGGCAATTATTGACGAGGCTATCGAACTTAAAAAGCAAAATAAAGCCAAATCACTAAAAGATAATCCAGATACCGATGTAACCATTATTGGCCATACCGATAATAGCGGCAGCGATGAATACAACAACCGCCTTTCGGAACGCAGGGCTGAAGCTGTAAAAACCTTTGCTATTAATCAGGGAATAAGTGCCAGCCGCCTAAGCACGAGGGGAAAAGGCGAAAGTGAGCCCATTGCCGATAATAGTAACGAAGAGGGAAAGGCTAAAAACAGACGTGTAGAAATTGTGATTGTAGCCAACGCAAAAATGAAGGCCGATGCGCAAAAAAATGTAGGTTAATTCTTTGAAAAAGTTCCGATGTCTCGTATATTTGAGCAATGGAAAAAAGAGCATTCAGTTTGGTTTTTGTAGGCTTCTATGTGCTAAGCATAGTGGGTCTATCTTTAAACTTCCATTACTGTGGCACCAAGTTAGCCCAGGTGCAACTCCAAAGCCAAGAAATACGTGCCTGTTGTTCAGAAAAAGTTGAAAAAACCGCCAAATGCTGCAAAAACAGGGTGGTCAACTATAAAGTAAAAGATCATCACCTCGGTAATTCAAGCATGTATGTGCCTGCATTCATTGTCTTTTTATCAACTAATCAGGATGTAAATACAGGCTACACGAAAGTGGTAAATACAGATAAGTACGCCTTTAAACTGCAAAAACCACCTCCAAATAACATTTCCAAAGGAGTATTGTATGGCGTTTTTCGAATTTGATAACTGGTTGAATTTATGAAAAGCGTAGCTCGGCTATGCACAACATTCATCTTCACTATTTATCAAAAATCATGAAAAAAAGAACATACTTAGGGCTACTCATAGCCCTCCTACTCAATAGCCTATATACCCATGCGCAAGTAAGCAAAGCCGATATGCAAGTAAGCGGACTAACCTGTTCCATGTGCCAGTTAGCCACCCAAAAAGCGGTAAAAACACTAGATTTTGTGGCCGATATTCAACCCGATTTAAACAACACAAACTTTGTAATTACGTTTAAAAAAGATAAAACAGTAAATCCAGATTTGCTAGCTAAAAAAGTTAAAGGCGCCGGATTTTCTATAAGTAAATTGGTGCTTACTTATACTTTTTCCGATTTAAAAATAGCCAATGGAATCTCTTTTACTTATGGGGGTGCACAGTTTAGCTTTTTAAACGTGGGCGCTAAAACACTAAATGGCGCAACCAAAATTACGCTATTAGATAAAGATTTTGTTTCTGCGGGTACCTATAAACAATTGGCTAGTAAGAGTGGAGAAAGCTACCGAACCGGAAAAATGGGTAACACCAGAAATTACCACATAGGCCTATAATATGAAGCGATTAGCTATTGCCTTGGTGCTGCTAATGAGCAGTGCCAGCGCCTACACGCAAGAATTGTATGTAGCTACAGAGCCAGCCAGCAACATGCCTAAAAATGCTCTGGGTATTCGGCTAACGCAAGAAGCAGTGTTTAGAAACGGATATATGGCCAAAATTATTCCCGAAGCTATGTTAGGGCTAACGAAAAATCTGATGATACATCAGAGCTTATTTATAAATAATGTTCAACAAAATAGTTTTAAAACAACTGGAGGAGCATTTTATGCCAAGTATCGTTTTTTAAGTATAGATAGCATGCATAGCCATTTTAGAGGTGCCGTTTATGGCGGCTATGCTGCTGTAAATGGGGTTATTAGTGCCCGCGAAATTAGTTTGGATGGAGATAATACGGGTTGGCAGGGGGGCATTGTATTTACCCAATTGTTACACAAACTAGCCCTTTCCGGATCAGTAAGTTATACCAAAGCGCTAAATAACAAAAGAGGGAATTTACTTCCTGCAGATTTTGGATCGGAGAGCTTAGGTTATACCCTTTCAAGTGGCTTATTGGTTTATCCCAAAAGCTATCGAAGTTATAAACAAACAAATGTGAATGTGTATCTAGAATTTTTGGGCAAGAGTAACCTGGGTAAAAAAGAACATGTATTAGATGCTGCTCCAGCCCTGCAATTTATTATCAATAGTAATTTTAGAATCGATGTTTCTCAACGCGTTCAATTGTGGAGTAGCATGACGAGGAATCAGAAGAATTTACTTTTGCTTCGGTTAGAATACAACCTATTTAATTTATGGTAGCACAAAAAAGGAGTAGCCGATTTAGCTACTCCTTTTTTTAAAACATTTTTTTTAACCAAGGAAGCAATCCAACCTTATAGGGTGGGTATACCATCCAATTAAAATCTACCGCACTTTGGTACATCACCGAACGTTCATGAGAAAAGGCCTTAAAGCCATAAAATCCATGGCAGCTACCCGTACCACTCGACTGCACCCCACCAAAAGGTAGATTGGGATTGCTAATATGCACCAACACATCGTTTACCAGTGTGCCTCCGGCAGAGGTTTGGGAAATAACCTGTTTTGCAATATCCGAATTTCCGAACACATACAAAGCAAGTGGTTTGCCTTGCGCATTTATGCGGGAAATAGCTTCATCTAAACTTTTATAGGTAATAAGAGGAAGCAGTGGACCAAAAATTTCTTCTTGCATTAAACCTGCATCGGGCGAAACATTGCTGAGAACCGTAGGGCTAATGCGTAGTGCATTGGCATCAAACTGCCCACCAATACGCAGCTTTGCTCCTTTGGCAATCGCATCATCAAATAATTTTTTCTGACGATCAAAATGACGGCTATTAATAATACTTCCGTAGGCCTCGGCATTGGGCTTGCCATTGATGTTAAAAAAACGATCAATATTTGCAGAAGCTAATTCCACAAATTTTTCGAGTAAATGCTCGGGCAGCATTACATAATCGGGGGCTATACAGGTTTGACCTACATTTAAAAATTTACCCCACACAATTTTTTCTGCAGCTTTTTCCAAGGCCGCACTTTCGGTAATCACAACTGGTGATTTCCCGCCCAATTCTAAGGTTACCGAGGCTAAATGATCGGCGGCGGCTTTCATAACCACTTTGCCAATAGCGGTACTTCCGGTAAAGAAAATATGATCAAAAGGTAATGACAAAAGTTCTTTTGCTACTTCTGCGTCGCCTTCTATACAAGCGATTTCTTCTGCAGCAAAATTATCGGAGATAAGGGTATATAATAAGGCACTCGTGGCTGGACTTAATTCTGATGGTTTTATTACCACCGCATTGCCCGCCGAAATGGCAGATACTAATGGTGAAATGGCTAACTGAAAAGGGTAATTCCAAGGGGAAATAATTAAGGAAAGACCCTTGGGCTCATATAAAATTCTGTTTTTAGTAAACAAACTGGTTAAGGTGGGGGCCACCCGCTGGGGTTTCATCCAACTAGACAAATGCTTAAGGGCAAAGTCGATTTCAGCATACACAAAATACACCTCGGTAACCGCAGCCTCAAAGAGGGGTTTCCCTAAATCTTGTTTTAGGGCCTCAAATATGGTCGATTCGTTTTGTTGAATAAGTGCCTTCAGTTTTTTTAACGTTTGCTTTCTTTGGGCAACACTGCTTGTTTTTAGCGTGCTTTGATTCGCTTTTTGAGCGGCAAAAAGTTGAGAAATGGGTGTTTTCATTCTAATGTGTAAAGTGTATACGGCTAGTCAAAAATTGCTTTGGTGATTAAATTTAGGTAAAGAAAGCTTAAATTCACCACGTACAATTCAATTTATGAAAAAATTCTATTGCTTCTTCATATTATTTTGCCTTGGGGCACATGTTAGTTTTGCTCAAAAGCTACGCACTGATGTATGCGTGTATGGCAACAATGTAGCTGCCTTAGCGGCTAGCATACAATCTGCCCGTTCGGGTGTACAAACCCTTTTAATTAGTGATAGTGATTCTTGGATAGATCAAGCATTACTTGCCGATTGGGAGAACGCAAGCATAGCCTCTGGTTTGGGTACAGAATTGCTAAAAAAATACACACAGCTAGAAAAACACCAAGAACTGAAAGCCGACTCTCTGTTACAATATATTAAAGCCTTGGCCGATACCGTAAAAAACTTGAAACTCGTAAGTTTTAGTGATATAGAAGAGGTAAAAGAATCGGGAAAAGGGTGGGAGTTGCACTTGAAGAGCGGGCAAAAAATTAAAACTTTACTACTTGTTGATGGGGATACAAACCATGCCGTACTAAAACAATTTGGGCTTAAGCCACCTGTCGGTTACACCACAGCTTTAGATGTAAACAACCCGCTTACCAGAACAAGTGTTGCCATTCTAGGTCCCAATAGCATACTCCCCTTACAGGCATTGGTAGTCGAAAAACAAGCAAATATTATTTGTATTCCAAGTGCAGAATCTGTTTTTGCGCAACTTAATACCGGCCAAGCGGCAGGGGCCACTGCGGCATTTTGTGCCTTTTTTAAAACAACTACAGAACAACTAAACGTGCGTCTAATTCAGGGTGAATTACTTACTTACAAAGCCACGTTGCTTCCTTTTGATGACATGCAGCAAAGCGATAGTAATTTTGTGGCGCTAACACATGTAGCCCTAACCGGATTACTAAACAATGATATACAGCAAAAGCAAGGAGTTCTGCTATGGATGGGTAATGAAAACGTACATGCCGACGAGATTAAAATTTTGATGAAAAAGCTATACAGTCGCAGCCAAATTTGGTTTGCAGATCATGCAGACACAACAGTATTAAGCGTTGGAGATGCCATTAGTTTAATTACCTATACCGCCACACGGGGTAAGGAATTAAAATTAGAAATTGAACGTGGCTGGAATAGCACGCTTGGACTTTCTGGGAGCTTTAATGAAAGTCGGAAAATTAGTAGGAACGAATTCTCGGTATTGCTCGAAGCCTATTTGCAACCCTTTGCCATCCAAGTAGACCTCCAAGGAGAACTTATTAACTAGTACCCGCAATGAATCCATACGCTCAAAAACGATTTTGGAAATTTATGCTACTAGCCTTTGCAGTACTTATTGCAGGAGCCTCTTTATGGTATACCAATTATCTAGTAAAAAACATTTCGGTAGCCGAACGCACCCGGGCAGAAGTTTGGGCATTAAGTAACAAGAAAATTTTAGAAGTTGTAGATGTAAACGATGAATTTATTACGTTCATTTATTCTATTAGAGACAGTCTAGAAGTACCGGCCATTGTAACCAATAGTAGTGGTAAAATTATATTTTGGAAAGGTTTAGATAGCACCAAAACGAATATGAAACTAGAGGCGCAAGAACGTAACGTAGATAAACTAAAACAAAAAAAATACGACCCCGAATACTTTAAGAATGAGCTTGAGCAAATGAAAGCTCAGCACGAACCCATCCATATACGGGTAACATCGTTTGGTGTAAACGACGAGCAATTGGTGTACTACAAAGATTCGGTTTTAATTACCCGATTGCGCATATTTCCCTATATTCAACTTGCGCTTATTGCCCTGTTTTTACTCATCGCTTATTTTGTTTTTAACTCTACCCGCAAATCGGAGCAAAATTTGGTATGGGTGGGTATGGCCAAAGAAACCGCACACCAATTAGGTACCCCAATTTCTTCCTTGATGGCTTGGGTAGAATTACTAAAAGCTAAATTCCCTGCAGATGATGAGCATTTGTTATTAGAGATGGAGAACGATATGAAAAGGCTAGAAATTGTAGCTGATCGCTTTTCTAAAATAGGCTCAAAACCAGTACTAGAAAATCGGGTAGTATACGCAGTTGTGTCTGATTTTGTGAACTATTTTAAATTTAGAAGTAGTGATAAAATTAGCTTTCAAGTACACGGAGATAAACAAGCCCAGGCTTTACTAAATATTCCACTATTTGATTGGGTACTCGAAAATTTATTAAAAAATGCAGTAAACGCACTCGATGGCGCCGGGAGCATTGATGTACATATTCTCGATAATTTGGTAAAAGAACAAGTAATTATAGACATTAGCGATAGCGGAAAGGGTATTCCGAAAAACAAATTTGAAACCATTTTTCAACCCGGCTATACCACCCGAAAACGTGGCTGGGGATTGGGTTTATCCTTAACTCGACGAATTATACAAAATTACCATAGCGGACAAATTTTTGTGAAAGATTCTGAAATTGAAAGAGGAACCACTTTTCGCATCATTTTAAAAAGCAATGCCAACTATGAACCCACCACAGCCTAGCGAATACCCAGCCTATTGTAAACCCTATATTGCTACCGTTTCGGCAGATGTATGGGCGGAATTCGGGCAACAAAAAATTACACTTTCGGCCTTTATTTCTGAAATTCCAAAAGAGAAAGAAAACTACGCCTATGCATCCGAAAAATGGACGGTAAAAGAAGTAATTGGGCACTTACTAGACACGGAACGGATTCTAGCTTACCGAGCCTTGCGTTTTGCCAGAAACGACCAACAAAATCTAGCCGGCTTTGAAGAAAACGATTATGTAAAACACTCGAACTATTCGGGTAGAAGTTTAGAAAGCCTAGCCGAAGAGTTTGTAGCCATTAGAACGAGTAACCTATATTTATTTAGTCAATTTACAGAGCAGGAATGGAGCAGAAGTGGCCAAGCAAATCAGAATTTTGTATCGGTAAAGGCCTTACTATTCATCCTTATTGGGCATATCAATCACCACCAAAGAATACTGCAAGAGCGTTATTTACTTAGCTAAAAAACCTGCGATTTCGGGCAATAAAACTATACAATGGTCGGGCTAACCAAATAAAAGGAGCTAACAAAAACAGTTTTGCCAAAAAAGAAGACCAATGCCCCGTTTGTTTCCAAATTTCTAAAACAGCATCGGCACCACTAAGCACTTTCCCCTGGGAGGTTACCAAATGAAGTTCTTTTTCGCAAGCTTCGGCACTCAACTGAGGGTATTGTGCCAAAATTTCGGCATTTTGATACGGCACCAACTTAAACTGATTTTTGCCATCAATACGGCTAAGCCAGCCACTTACACCCACACAGATGGGGCAAGCGTCATCAAAAAAAACTACTGTTTGTTTTTCACTCATGTATACAAAGATACCCATCTAAATTTAAGCTGCGGATGTTTACCTTTGGGGTATGATTTCTGTTCAATCCTTTACGGCTAATCCCTATCAAGAAAATGGTTACGTATTGTTCGATGAAAGCAAAGACTGTGTCATCATAGATCCTGGAGCCTATACGTCGCAAGAGCAAAACGGACTTAGCCGCTTTATTGAAAGCCAGAAATTAACCCCGGTAAAACTACTAAATACACATTGCCATATTGACCATGTGTTGGGCAATGCCTTTGTGCATAGCCTCTATGGATTGCTACCCGAATTTCATAAGCTCGAATTAGAAGTGCTCCATGCCATTCCAGGCTATGCTCCCCAAATGGGCATACGCTATGAGCTTTCGCCACTACCAGAAACATTCTTATCCGAAAGCGGAAAAATAGCCTTTGGTAAAAGTGAATTGGAATTGATTTTTGCACCTGGGCATTCTCCGGGGCACCTGTGTTTTCACAGCCCAGCCGATAATTTTCTCATTGGGGGCGATGTGTTATTTTATCAAAGTATTGGCCGCACCGATTTGCCAGGTGGTAATCATCAACAATTACTAGATAACATTAAACACAAACTGTTTAACTTACCTAACGATTGTGTGGTATATCCGGGTCATGGACCAAGCACACAAATAGGTTTCGAAAAAGCACACAATCCATTTTTACTATAAGCTTTGAATACTGCACACTATATAGCCAAGCGATACCTTTTTTCTAAAAAATCGGTAAACGCTATTCACATTATTTCGGCCATTTCTATGTTGGGCGTATTGGTGGGAAGTGCAGCTCTTATCATTATTCTGTCGGTGTTTAATGGCTTTGAGGGAATCATCTTATCTATGTACAACAATTTAGGGCCCGATATAGAAATAACATCCTCACAATCAAAACATTTTAACCCGAACAGCACAAACATACAAGAACTGTCCAAAGATAAACGGGTACTTAATTATACCGAAGTGCTGCAGGAAAAAGCACTCATACGTTATGGTAATACCCAATTTATTGGGAAGATAAAAGGAGTAAGTGCAGATTTTGCGAAAGGAAAAGCAGTAGATAGTGTATTGCTAAGCGGTGATTTTGTGTTAGAGCAAAACGGTAATCCCACAGCGGTAATTGGCGCTTCAGTTCAATCGTACCTCTCAGTAAACATAGGCGATCAATTTCAAACGCTTGATATTTACGCTCCAAGAAAGGGAGTAAGCAACGGCCTTAACCCTGCCGATGAATTTGCAGTACGTTCTGTTTTTCCGGTGGGGGTTTTACGTATACAACAAGAAGTAAACGATATGGTTTGGGTACCCATTTCTCTGGCAAGAGAGTTATTGGGCGAACCCAGCACTTGTACTAGCCTTGAAATTAGTGTAAATCCTGGCGTAAATACCGATGATTTTCAGGAAGAGTTAACGAAAAAATTAGGAGACACCTTTGTGGTAAAAAACCGCATTCAGCAAAATGAACTCTTGTACAAAATTCTTAATTCAGAGAAATGGGCCATTTTTCTCATCCTAACTTTTGTGCTCATTATTGCCATCTTCAATATCATAGGCTCTTTAACCATGCTGGTTATTGATAAACGAAAAGACATTGCTATTCTGAGCAGTATGGGTGCCGGCAAATCGCTCATTCGCCGTATTTTCTTTTTAGAGGGAATGATGATTTCGGGAATCGGCTGTGTAATAGGGCTGGCATTAGCCCTGGTATTTTGCCTCATTCAACAAAAAACAGGTTTTGTAAAAATGGATGATGGCCCCAATCCGCTACTAGAATCGTATCCAATTGGGTTAAAAATCAGCGATTTTGTGTTGGTAACCCTAACCGTTTTTAGTATTTCAGCAATTGCATCGGCTATTTCTTCAAGCTTGAGTGTAAAAACGCTCGATCAAGTCAAAGAATCGCTTTAGGTAAGAAAAAGCTTCTCAATAGACGTAGAAATAAGCCCCGCCGATTGGCCTTTCTCAAAAAACACCCGAATGGCTTTTTTACCCAAATCGCCCAAATCAATACTGTATTTATTTACATATAAATCGATGTGTTGCTTGCGTACCGATTCATCCAACTCTTGTGCATGCTGGCGCACAAAATCGCTACTGGCTTCGGGGTGTTCAAATGCATATTCTACACTTTTACGAATTAAGCGGTTTACGGTATGTTGTGTTTCTGTATCTATGTTTCGCTTAATCACAATACCTCCTAGGGGTATGGGCATGCCTGTTTCTTGCTCCCAATAATCGCCCAAATCCATAACCTTATGGAGGCCTTTTTGCACATAGGTAAACCTATTCTCGTGAATAATTACGCCCAAATTGAGTTCTTCGTTTAACAACGATTCTTCAATAGCCGAAAACACCAACTCTTTTTTATGTTGCAATTCTGGGAAAGCAATACCCAATAAAAAATTAGCGGTGGTAAAGGTACCGGGTATACCCACGCTAAGGCTGGGTTGGCTTTTTACTTCTTTAGGCGTGTAGGCTGTTTTTGAAATTAGCAAAGGGCCCACGCCAAAACCAAAAGCACTACCGGCATCGAGCAGCACATACTTATCGCTTACATGCGCAAACGCATGGAAACTAAGTTTTGTAATATCTAATACGCCTTGCAAGGCTTTTCTATTAAGCGTTTCTACATCGTCGAAAAAAACATCAAACTCTAGACCCTCGGTATCAATTTTATGATGAATAAGTGCATCGAAAATAAAGGTATCGTTGGGGCAAGGAGAAAACCCTAAACTCAGCTTTTTCATTATTCGCTTAAAAGTTGTTCTATACTTTGGTTCAGGTTGGCAATGGCTAGCGGAATATTCCAAGCATCGCGATTGCGGGGCTCTATCCAATTAGAAATAGCTCTTAACTGAATGGAAGGTACTTGAGCTTGGGCACAACTGTAAAAAAAGGCTGCACCTTCCATACTTTCAACTTGCACATGGTATTTAGAAGTGGTAGCGGCGATGGAACTTGCATGACCATGAACTTTATTTACGGTTATGGCGCTGGCTTTTTGTATAGTTTCTAAAAAAGGAAACGGAATAGCTGGAACTAGAGCTTGGGTGTATTGCGTGCCAAAACCGAGCGTATCTATGGCTATAAATCCATCTGCATCCTCGGCGCCTAATTCAGCAAAAGTATCGTCACTAATATGTAAAACCTTGCCTAACGGAATGTCGCGATCGAAAGAACCGCCAATGCCTGCATTAATGGCTAAATCATACCCATTTTTAGTTAATTCTTGCCCCAGGGCAAAGGCGGTAGAAACCATTCCTACACCTGTTATAAGTACGTTTACTTGGTGCTTACCCAGGGTAAATGAGTCGGTATTTTGGCCTAAAAAGTGCTTGGTAAGCAGGGGTGCTATTTCGGCAGAAGTGGCGGTAACTAGCAAAATTTTCATGCCGTAAAGTTAAACACTATCCAGCTTTCCTGTATTGCTTCGTAGGGTTTATTTATATTTGCTACATAATAGAAAGAGAAATGATTTTTATAACCCGTAGAGAGCGATTTAATGCCGCTCACAAATTATACCGCGAAGATTGGTCGGTAGAAAAAAATAACGACACTTTTGGTAAGTGTGCCAACCCAAATTGGCATGGCCACAATTACGAATTATTTGTAACCATTAAGGGAGGAATTAATCCGGAAACGGGTTTTGTAATTGATTTAAAAGACCTTAAAAAAATAATTATTACCAACGTAATAGATCCCTTAGATCATAAAAACATCAACTTAGATGTAGACTTTATGAAGGGTAAATTAGCCTCCACTGAAATTTTAGCGTTGGAAATTTGGAATCAACTAGACCTACCTATTAAGCAATTAGGTGTGGCCTTACACCGCATTAAACTGTTCGAAACAGAAAATAATTACGTAGAATATTTCGGTGCATAACAACCCTACCATGAACAAATTTGATCACCTCGACGAAGAGGAAACACTAAACGGATATACCAAGATAGATCGGTACAATCAAGATAAGATCGATGACATTGCCCGCCACTATGCCGCTATTTTGCCACAATTGGGTGAAGATCCATCTAGAGAAGGGTTACTTAAAACCCCAGAACGTGTAGCCAAGGCCTTGCAGTTTTTAACCCAGGGTTACGACATGGATCCGGCGACAATTTTAAAAAGCGCCATGTTTAAAGAAGACTACAGCCAAATGGTGGTTGTAAAAGATATTGAGATATTCTCTATGTGTGAACACCATATGTTGCCTTTTTTCGGCAAGGCACACATTGCCTACATTCCCAACGGTCACATTGTGGGTTTAAGTAAACTGCCACGTGTGGTAGATGCCTTTGCCCGTAGGCTACAAGTACAAGAGCGCTTAACCAACGAGATTCGCGATTGTATTCAAGAGACCCTAAACCCTGTTGGAGTTGCCGTTGTTATTGAGTGCAAGCATTTGTGCATGGCCATGCGGGGAGTGCAAAAACAGAATTCGGTAACCACTACATCGGCATTTACCGGAGAGTTTGAAGAGGATAAAACACGTGCTGAATTTTTACGTTTAATTACCGCTAGCCTAGATTAATTTTAGAAATAGATGATAGCATACATTTTTCCTGGACAAGGAGCACAATTTGTAGGCATGGGCAAAGAATTGTACGAACAATCAGCAGAAGCCAAGGCACTATTTGAGCAAGCCAACTCTATTTTAGGTTTCCGAATTACCGATATCATGTTTAATGGTACCGAAGAAGATTTAAAAGAAACCAAGGTAACCCAACCAGCTATTTTTCTTCACTCGGTAATTTTAGCAAAAGTATTAGGGTCTTCATTTAAACCGGATATGGTTGCTGGACATAGCTTGGGTGAGTTTTCGGCTTTGGTAGCTGCCGGAGCGCTTTCTTTTGAAGATGGTTTACGCTTAGTAGCCGCTCGTGCCAATGCCATGCAAAAAGCGTGCGAAATATACCCCTCAACCATGGCGGCTATTTTAGGTCTAGAAGATGCTATTGTAGAAGAAATTTGTGCCAAAATAGACGATGTGGTAGTACCAGCAAATTACAACTGTCCAGGCCAATTGGTTATTTCGGGTAGTATTTTCGGCATTGATAAAGCATGTGAATTGTTAACCGAAGCTGGTGCAAAAAGGGCTATAAAACTAAATGTTGGGGGTGCTTTTCACTCTCCATTAATGGAATCGGCCCGTGCCGAATTACAAGCGGCCATTGAGAACACAACTATCAATTCGCCTATTTGCCCCATCTACCAAAACATAAACGCCAAACCCTACACGGATTCGGAAAGTATTAAGAAAAACCTAATTGCCCAGCTTACTGGTGCTGTACGCTGGACCCAAATTGTACAACACATGCTACAAGATGGTGCAAGCTCCTTCACCGAAGTAGGTCCAGGAAATGTACTACAAAGTTTGGTAAAAAAAGTAGATCGTGCTATGGAAACGAATAGCGCTAGTATCGCTTAATTAAAATACTACATACTAAAAAAGGGGGACTAATAAGTCCCCCTTTTTTATAAAAGTCAATCGCGAATTATTTTAAAATAATTTTTCCGGTACCCAACACATATCCATCTGCATACATCGTAATGGTATATTCGCCTTTTACAAAAGCTACCTGGTTATTCCAACCTAAAGTATACATACGGCCGTCATTATCAAATTCGATGGCTGTTTTGTAGGAGAAATTTATCGTCTCTCCTGACGCTAAGGTGCTATTACCAGTGGCACCGACTACGTTTCCACTTGGATCAACTACCCGAAGAAAAATAGTGTGAAGTGCCTTTTGTGCGAAATCATTATCAACAAGATTAAAGCTTATGTTTAGCTTTTGAGCATGATCCGCTTTGCTTACGCTCGACTCTTTACCACTCGATTTAATACGTACTGCCGTAACAGAAGCACCAAATGCCTTTAGGGCGGTTGCAGCACTCACCTTTTTGTTTAAATCTTTGTTTTGGCCTTCTAACGCTCTTACCTGTTCATTGGCTACTGCCACACTTGTTTTTAAGCTATCGTTTTGTTGCCTCAATACCTCAATATCGGCAACGTACTTGGTAACAAAATAGCGAAGCTGTTTCACATCTTCTTGAGCTAAAATTAATTGTTTTTGAGTAAGCTCTCCTTTGCGCAAGGCTTCACGCAATTGACTAATTTTTTCGCGGGCACTCCCTTGTTCTTTTTTCATTGAGTCAGACAAAGCAGCATAATTGGTGTTCGCTTTATCTAAATCGGCCTCAATTTTATCAATCTCGGTTTGCATGCGTGTTTTATCATCGCTTAGTTGAACCACCCGCTCATCGGCTTTTTTATTACGAATGTATAAAATAGCGTTTGTGGTAAATAATGCTAAAACAACTACCAATAAAAGGTAAATTTTGTTGTTATTCTTTTTGGATTCTTGAAATTCGTTTGTGTTTTCCATAGGGTGTTATTGGTTGATATCTTTTATTTCGTCAACATAATTTAAACGTAAATCAGTTAAAAACTGATCTAATAAGCGGCTAAGTTCTGGTGAAATATTGCCTTTGCTTTTCTCTTTCAACATTTCTAGCATATCAATGCTTTCTTTAGCTTGTACATTGTTTTTCTCGATTTTATTACTTACTGGATTCATTAGTTTACCCAAACCCTGCATACCGGTGGTGTGAAAAAGATACAAAAGAGAACCAAATAACTGATCGTGCTTATCCATACAGGGTTGCTATGAGAACGTATTTAACGCTCGTTTATTTTAAAATTATACTCGACAAAGATAAAAATTGTTTAAACAATGATGTTGTTGATTTAATTGAGGAGATTTTGGTATTCAACTGATATAAATTTAGGGTAAAAAACACCATTTAACTATATTTGGCGAACCAAAAACAAACTATGCGCCTATCCGCCTTCTTTACGCTTTTTTTTACGCTTTTTTTTGTCTGTTCACAGCTTCGGGCGCAAATAGTAGATCATCCCAAAAGAGAGTTTAGGGGTGTTTGGGTAGCCACTGTGGTAAACATCGATTGGCCATCAAAAGCGGGTTTAAGTAGTGAAGAGCAGCAAAAAGAATTCATTGCCATACTAAATCAGCATCAAAAAAGCGGTATCAACGCCATCATGTTACAAATACGTCCCGCAGCCGATGCTTTTTATGGTCAAAGCATGGAACAATGGAGTCGATTTTTAACCGGACAACAGGGTAAGGCTCCAAAACCGTATTACGATCCTTTAAGTTTTGCGATCAAGGAGGCTCATAAACGGGGTATGGAGTTGCATGCGTGGTTTAACCCCTATCGGGCTACTTTTGATTTAATAGATTCGCATACGCATCCACTACACATTAGCAAACAGAAGCCCCAATGGTTTATTACCTACGGAGGTAAAAAATTGTTTAACCCAGGCCTACCGGAAGTTCGCCAATACATTACCTCCATTATTATGGATGTAGTGCGCAATTACGATATCGACGGGGTGCATTTTGACGACTATTTTTATCCTTATCCGGAAGCCAACCATGTGCTAAATGATGCCAAAACATTTCAACAATACGGCCAAGGTTTTAGCTCCATAAACGATTGGAGACGACAAAATGTGGATACTCTTATTCATAGTATTTCCGACAGCATTCATCATGTAAAAAAATATGTAAAGTTTGGCATAAGCCCTTTTGGCATTTGGCGAAACAAATCTCAAGACCCCGGTGGATCTGAAACTAATGGGCTAGATGGCTATAGTAAGTTATTTGCTGATGCCCGTAAATGGGTAAAAATGGGTTGGATAGATTACGTGAATCCGCAGATTTATTTTCCCTTTAATTATAGCGCAGCCGCCTATGAGAAGCTAGTAGATTGGTGGGCAGATAATAGCTTTGGGAAACACTTTTATGTGGGAATTGGGGCTTATAGGGCTACAGAAAACAGACCGGGTTGGCGTGATAAAAATCAATTACCCCGACAAATTAGGTATTTGAGAGAAAATGAATATACACACGGTGCCGTGTTCTTTAGCTCTAAATCTTTACGAGATAATTTGGCCGGTTTTAACGATTCGTTGCAAACCAATCTCTATAAATATCCCGCTCTACCACCCAGCATGCCTTGGTTAGATGCCATCAAACCAAATGCGCCCCTACTTATCGATGCCGTAGCTGGCAAAACTGGAGTAATCTTAACCTGGCAAACACCAAGCCCTGCAAAAGATGGCGATACCGCCAGTGGTTTTGTAATTTATAGATTTAAAGAAGGAGAAACTGAAAACACCGCAATCGTTGGTGCTATCGTAAAAATTAGTTTTGACGCTAATTTAACAAGCTATACCGATGAAACGGTAGAAAAAGGTAAGCGTTATACCTATGTAATTACTGCTCTAGATCGTATTAAAAATGAAAGTGAGGCGTCTAACAGCAGCCCGGTAAAAGTCAATTAAAATACTTGACCAACTTGTTTTAATAAAAAAACCGGCCAAGAAATTGGCCGGTTTTTAAACGGTAGCATTGTTGCTTATTTTTTCTCTGGCTGTAAAATCAATTGAATCACATTAGTGCCGCTTAAGTATTTATTGGCTGCGGCTTTTAATAGTTCGGGGCTAACTACTTTTAGCGCATCTAAGTGACTTAAAATTAATTTAGGATCTTCATTGTTTTGGTATTGATTTACCAAATAGCTCAACCAGAAACTATTTTCTTTTAATTGCACTTCGGTAGAGCGACGGTCTTCAGCTACAAATTTTTCAATGTCTTGCATTTGGGCCCCATTTTTACGAATCTTGGCAATTTCATCTAAAGAAGCAGCAATTAATTTGTCTACATTTTCTGGACCACAACCAAAAGCGATGGTAAAGTTGTAGCGACCGCTTGGGTATTTGCTATAATTGAAGAATGCCCCTGGGCTATAAACACCACCCTCGTCTTCACGCAGACGTTCTATTAATTTAATTTGCAATACCTCTCCGAGAGCATCTAAGATGGTGTTGTTTTCTTCATTGTAGGTATAATCGCCTGTAAACACCAAACGAACAGTTGATTTTGGCTCGGTGCCTTTATACACTGTTTTAGTTAATAAACCAGCCGGAGACTTAATACCTAAATCTTTAGCACTTTCTACTCGTTTAACCGAAGGCAATCCGCCTAAATACTGGGCAAGCAGGGGTTTTATTTTCTCTACCTCAAAATTACCCACAAACACATAAGTAAAATCGCTGGCATCGGTAAAGCGTTCTTTGTAAATCTCAAATGCTCTATCTAAATTAATTTGATCTACTTTTTGTAGTGTTGGACCAGTACGGCGGATATTATAATTTCCTAATACCGCAGAAACTGTATCGCTATACACACTATTCGGATCGTTTTCTCGGTTAGCTAAAGCACCTTTTTGCTGTGCAATAAAGCCCTTAAAAATTTCGGCGTCTTTACGAGGTGCAGTAAAATAAAGGTAGTTTAATTGTAAAGCGGTTTCTAAATCTTTTGGTGAAGTAAAACCAGATAAGCCTTCAGAGCGTTCGGTAATGTAGGGCGAAACCGATACCTTTTTACCATTCAATAACTTAGGTAGTTGTAATGCATCAAATTCGCCTAAGCCACTACCACGTACAATACCAGCTGTACTGCTAGCCGATTGAAAATCAGCATCGCTGTACAAAGAGGTGCCACCTGGACTGAATGCAGTAAAGTTAATTTCATCGTTTTTAAAATCGGTTGGCTTTAAAATGGCTTTAACCCCATTGCTGAATACCAATTCGGTAATGCCCAATTCGGGAGTTTTAGTTTCAGAAACGATAGTTCCAGCTTTTGGCTTGGTGGCTAGTAGCGGTTTGTCTGATACTTTATCTACATAGGCTTCAAGGGCCGTTGTGGCTACACTTTGTGCCCAAGTTTTTACAGTTAAATCTGTAGGTAAATTAGCTTTATCTTTTTCTGGGCCCATGACTATAATGTCGCGGTTCTTATCTACAATATATTTTTTAGCCAATTCGTTAACTTCGGCAAGTGTAATTTCTGGAGTTTGTTTTTGCGACAATGTGTATTCATACGCGATACCCGGAGCGGCTTGCCCCTTTAAGAAATATTGTAAATATTCATTCACATAGGCATCCGATTGTGTTTTATCTTTTTCTTTAAAAGAAGATTCAACTTGCAAAAGATAAGATTGTTTCGCTCTATCTAACTCTGTTTGGGTATAACCAAATTTCTTAATACGCTCCGACTCGGTTAAGGCAGCTTTAAATCCTTTTTCTAATTCACCTGGTTTGGCCACCATAAATAAAGTAAAAGCGTCTAATCCGGCTAAGAAACCGCTAACGTTACCACCGGCTTGTAAAAAGGGAGGATTGGCCTGTTTAGTTAATTCCACAAAACGGGCTTGCATCATCCGGTTAAATAGCGTTTGAATAATACTGGCTCGGTAATCGGCATCGGTACGAATAACTTGTTCGGGGTGTTTAATAATCATTTGTACCACTGTAACAGGAAACTCTTTATCGGTTACGGCTATAAATTGATTGGTACCGCTTAAGGGAATGTTGTATTGGGTACGTGGTTTTGCTTTTGCTGGTTTTTTTAAATCGGCAAACTGTACTTTAATTTGTTTTTCTACCGCATCCACATCTATATCGCCAACTACAATAAGTGCTTGTAAATCGGGGCGATACCAATCAGTGTAAAATGATTTTATGGTTTCGGGTTTAAAATTCTTCAATACCTCTTCGGTACCAATAGGTAAACGATTTGCGTATCTAGAACCATTAAATATTACCGGTAAATATTGTTGTTGCATACGTTGTGCAGCACCTTTCCCTAATCGTTTTTCTTCTAAAACTACACCTCGTTCTTTGTTAATTTCTTCCAAATCTAGGGTAGCATCTTGCGCCCAATCACGCATAATTTGCATGCCGTTTCTAAACACCTCAGGATCGTCGGTCGGAATGGGTAATTGATACACTGTTTCATCAAAACTGGTGTATGCATTTAAATCGGCACCAAAACGAACACCCGCTTTTTGCAAATAACCAACTAAATCGTTTTTAGGATAATTCTTGGTTCCGTTGAAGCTCATGTGCTCCATAAAGTGAGCCAAGCCTTGTTGGTCATCGTTCTCTAAAATAGAACCTACTTTATTAGCTAAATAGAGGGTTGCTCTATTTTTAGGCTCTACATTTTTACGGATATAATAGGTGAATCCATTGGCTAAACGACCGGTTTTTACATTGGGGTCTAGTGGTAAAATTTGGCTAGAGGCGCTTGCCTTTTTTGCTGAGGGCTTGTTTTGAGCCTGTGTAGTTAAAGTTACCGCAACTAAGGTTGCTAAAACATAAATTTTGAGTGTAATTTTCATATAGGTGTGTTTGGTTCTTAAATGTCTGAAACAAAATGTATAAATCCTAAATATTAGAACAAATTAGAGATGAAAAGTTACATAAATAAGTGGAAAAATGCTTTTTAGTATCTTCGTTTATTGTGAATAAGAATCTAACAAACCTCTTAGGTATTTGCCAAAAGCCAGAGCGTAGAATTTTAGGCTTAATGTCGGGCACTTCGCTCGATGGATTGGATATTGCCCTATGCAAGATAAACGGCTTCGGCAAAGAAACCCAGGTAATATTGGAACGATTTAAAACCAGTCCATACACCGCCGTATTTAAGGAGCTTATTCTTGGGGTTTTTGCACAGCAACAAGTCGATTTGCAAACACTAACCCTCTTACATGGCGCTATTGCTCAGGAACATGCCGACTTGGTACTAGCTGCTTTAGCCGAGTGGAACATATGGCCTTCGGAAGTGGATGTGTTGGCCAGCCATGGGCAAACGGTATACCACGCTCCAGCACATTTTCACCAACAAACCAACTTTGGCAACGCCACCCTACAATTAGGCGATGGTGACCATTTGGCGGTAAAAACAGGTATACTAACTCTAAGTGATTTCAGACAAAAGCACATTGCTTTTGGTGGAGAGGGTGCACCATTGGTTCCCTATGGTGATTATTTACTCTACAACAGCTCCACCGAGCATCGTATTTTGTTGAACTTGGGCGGAATTGCCAATTTTACGTATTTGGCTATGGGTGGAAAATCGGAGGATGTGGTAGCCAGTGACCTCGGTCCGGCAAACACACTTTTAGACCAGGTAGTAAAAAAAGAATTCGGGCAAGATTTTGATAGAGATGGGCTTTTGGCCCAAGCGGGTAATGTAAACGAAGCGGTATTGAATGCGCTAATGCAAAGCACTTTTATTAAAGCGCCTTTACCTAAATCTACCGGACCCGAGTTATTTAATATAGAAAGTCTTAATCCACTACTTACTCAACACGCTAATAATTTAAGTCCTGTTGATTTATTAGCTACCCTTACCCAATTTACCGTAAGTGCCATTGCCCTACAGCTGCAGCTTTTTATTAGAAAAAATACAGCAATTTACTGCAGTGGTGGTGGCGTTCGAAATACTCATTTAATGCGTTTACTTCAGCAAGCAATACCCGATACCCCCATCAGAACGGTAGAAAATCTCGGGATAAAATCGGAAGCAAAAGAAGCTGTTTTATTTGCAGTTTTGGCCAACGAAACCCTGGTGGGTAATCCCTTTGCATTGGGAACTATGCCCGCATTAAGCATGGGTAAATTGAGTTTTCCGAGCTAAAAAAGCAAAACAAAACATCTACAAATTGCTATCAATATGTTATTTTTGCAGGGTATGAACGAACTACATCTCAGCACATCCGATTGGCAGCGTTTAAAACTCAAATTAAAACGCAAATACATTTACCTAACTGAAGAAGATTTATTTTTTCAAGAGGGAAAAGAAGAAGCCCTAATTGCGCACTTAATGGAGCGTTTGCACCGCAACCGGGAATATGTATTGTTCACCCTAAAAAAGGGATTGGCCACTATTGATACCAACCGGCTATAGGCTAATCGTCTGCGGCCTCTGCCGAAGCACCACCTATGTAATCACCGGCTCTCGAATAGGCATTTCTACGAATTACGGGTACCTGCAGCAACCGATACAAATCGTCTAATCCGAGTAAACTGCCATTGGTAAGGTTGCTCAAAAAAATAATCGTTACGTCGTTTTTTAAATCGCGAACAAAAATGTGGCGAAAGCCATGCCACCAACCGGTGTGGTACACCACCTGTTGGTTGGGTGCCTCAAACAAGCGCCAACCATAGCCGTAGCTAAAATGCTCGTATTGTAGTGGATTACGGGGCGTATAAGCTGAATCTAGGCTAGCTGCTTCTTGCAAAACCTTACCGGCTCTCATAGCTCTATCAAATAAATACAAATCGTGAATGGTGCTGTAAATTCCTTTGTCGCCTACCGGGCCGTCTAAGAAATTTTGAACCACAGAGCGTCGCCAAACCCTATCGTGTCCCACCACATCAACCGGAATTTTTTTAAAAACCGTAGTAGAAAATACATGTGTATTTTTCATACCTAAGGGCTTAAAAATAGAATTCTCCATAAAATGGGTGTAGCTTTTGCCAGTCACTTTTTCAATAATAGCAGCCAACACCATGTAATTGGAGTTATTATAATGAAATATCTTATCAGCTTGCGCATAAGGAGCGGGTTTGTACTGCGCAATCAGTTTCATCACGTCCATATTGCTCATGGGTTTCATCTTTTCCTTCCAAATATCGTCGGCAAAATACACGTAGTTCATCATGCCCGATCGATGGCTCAACAACAAACGGATGGTAATTCCTTCATACGGAAAGTCGGGGAAAAACTCCTTTACATTTTGGTCTAAATTGAGTTTTCCCTGCTCCTCCAAAAGTAAAATAGCGGTTGCTGTAAAGGGTTTAGTAACCGAGGCCAATTCAAAAACAGCGTTAATTTTTAAGCTATCGCGATGCAAATAATCGGCCCAGCCAATAGCCCGTTCGTAAATAATTTTTCCTTTTCGGGCAATGAGTACATTACCATTAAACTGTTTGGTTTTATGCAATTTTTGAATAAATGCCTCTATTTCACCGCTCAGCCCATCCGGATGAACAACTAGAGCCAAACTATCGTTGCGATCGTCTTCCATCGTTCTTTTCTGAGAAGCAGAACCACAGGCACCTAAAAAACAAATACCCATTAGGGCACAAAAAGAAAAAAAATAAGAAAAACGCATAGTACAGGGGTATGAAAATAAGGGCGAAAATTATAAATAATTGGGTGTAAAAAACGAAAAGAATTTTGCACATTTTAGACCGCCGCTAATCGTGCGTTTGGAATAAAAAAAGTTAAATTTGTGAGCGTTTAACAATCAAGCCATGACATACAGAATTGAACACGACACTATGGGTGAGGTACAAGTACCAGCCGATAGGTATTGGGGAGCACAAACAGAACGCTCACGCAATAACTTTAAAATTGGGCCGGAAGCTTCTATGCCAAAGGAAATTATTGAGGCCTTTGCTTTTTTAAAAAAGGCAGCAGCCTATACCAATTCCGATTGCGGTGTTCTTTCTACAGAAAAACGGGATTTAATTGCCCAAGTATGTGATGAAATTTTGGCTGGCAAATTAGCCGATCAGTTCCCCTTGGTAATCTGGCAAACCGGTTCGGGCACACAATCTAACATGAATGTGAATGAAGTGGTTTCTAACCGCTCACACGTAATACAGGGAAATAAATTGGGAGAAGGAACCCCTTTTATTCACCCAAACGACGATGTAAACAAATCACAGTCTTCTAACGATACCTACCCAACTGCTATGCACATTGCCGCTTACAAGGCGGTACTAGAAGTTACCATTCCGGGTGTAGAAAAACTTAGAGATACCCTACAGGCAAAAAGCATAACCTTTAAAGATGTAGTTAAAATTGGCCGCACCCACCTTATGGATGCTACGCCACTTACCTTAGGGCAAGAATTTTCTGGATATGTTTCGCAACTAAACCACGGTTTAAAAGCCTTGAGAAATACACTAGACCACCTAGCCGAATTGGCTTTGGGAGGAACTGCAGTAGGTACAGGCATCAATACCCCGAAAGGCTATGATGTAAAAGTGGCAGCATATATTGCCAAATTCACCAACATTCCTTTTCGTACAGCCGAGAATAAGTTTGAGGCCTTAGCTGCCCACGATGCCCTAGTAGAAACCCACGGTGCCTTAAAACAATTAGCCGTATCGCTCATGAAAATTGGAAACGATATCCGCATGTTGGCTTCTGGTCCACGTTCGGGTATTGGCGAATTGTACATCCCCGAAAACGAACCAGGATCTTCTATTATGCCTGGTAAGGTAAACCCAACCCAAAACGAAGCACTTACTATGGTGGCTACCCAAGTAATGGGTAACGATGTAACCATTAGCATTGCTGGCTCTAACGGACATTACGAATTGAACGTGTTCAAACCAGTGATGGCCGCCAATTTTTTGCAATCGGCTCGTTTATTGGGCGATGCCTGCGTTTCCTTTAACGACCATTGTGCTGTGGGTATTGAGCCAAATTACGAGGGTATTAAAAAACACGTGGATAATTCCTTAATGTTAGTTACCGCCCTAAACCCACATATTGGCTACGAAAACGCTGCGAAAATTGCTAAAAAAGCACACAAAGAACATACATCGCTGCGTGAGGCGGCCCTAGCATTGGGCTTGCTTACCAACGAACAATTCGACGCTTGGGTGCGGCCCGAAGATATGATTGGCGGTCTAAAATAATATGCGAAAGAAATACATATTTTTCTTGTTAGTAAGTGTTTTGTTTGTGGCTTGCCGCTTTAACCCTAATTATCAGGGTAAGGGGTCTAACCGTGTTCAGGGCCTGTGGGAAGAGGTTCCCCCTACTTATAAAAATGAATTATTGCAGTACACCCAACATCAATTTCGGTTTACATGCGATTCATTTTATGTGAAACTGAATACCACGGCCAAAAACAACGTGTATGTAGATAGTTGCTTTAACAATGGGCAATGGGAAGAATATGCTCGGGGCATCTACGAATCTCAAAACGATACCTTATACCTTAGCGGAACCTTCACCAAGGCAAATGGTAAACAAAAAATTTCGGGTTGCTACCGCATTGGTCAATACCTAAACACAATGGTAATTGTAAAAACCAAGGGCGATACCTTGACCCTTAAAAGTTTAAATCAACAAAACCCAATCGCTTTAAAACTAACCCAGTCTTGGGAATGCACACCCAAGCCTCTAAACTAAAACGAATGAAAACTTCTGTATTAAACAAACTCCTAATATTCGGATTGTTACTTAACCTTCCATCGCAAAGTATGGCTTGGGGTATGTTGGGTCACCGGGTAGTGGCACAAATAGCCGAAACAAATTTAAACCCCAAAACCAAATTAGTACTCAAGGGTATTTTAGGTAACGAAACCTTAGCTATGAGCAGTAACTGGGCTGATTTTGTAAAATCAGATAAAAGCTACGATTACCTATACAATTGGCATTTTGTAAATTTTGGTGCCGGCTTAAGCTCCGCCGATATAAAAGGAATGTTAAAAGCCGATACCGCGGTAAATGCCTACACAAAAATTAATTTTTTAGTAAACGAACTGAAGAAGAAAAACCTACCCAAAGCACAAAAAATTATATATATACGCCTATTGGTACATATTGTAGGTGATATACACCAACCCATGCACACTGGTCGTGCCGAAGATAAAGGGGGCAACGATGTAAAACTGACCTGGTTCGGAAAATCGAGTAATTTACACAGCATTTGGGATACCGAATTGGTAGAATCGCAACAACTGAGTTATACCGAATACACCCAGGCCATTAATTTTTGCAGTGCGAAACAAAAAGCCGATTGGCAACACGCACCTATTAATGCATGGATTACCGAAACCTACGGAATGGCACAAAACATTTACGGTGGCGTAGCCCTGGGCGATAAATTGAGCTACCGCTACATTTACGACAACCTAAACACGGTAAACAATCAGTTGCTAAAAGGTGGTGTTCGCTTGGCAGGATTGTTGAACCAAATTTTCGGCAGCTAAATTCATGAAAGTACTACTGGTTTGTTTGGGTAATATTTGTCGTTCGCCTTTGGCACATGGCATACTAGAACACCTGGCAAATACAGAGGGCTTGGGCTGGGAAATTGATTCGGCCGGAACCGGTAATTGGCATATTGGGCATCCACCCGATAGTAGGTCGGTAGCTGTTGCTCGGAAAATGGGCGTAGATATTTCTGGGCAACGTGCACGCCAATTTGAACAAGCAGACTTCGATCGTTTCGATCATATTTTGGTGATGGACGACCAAAACCTAAAAAATGTAGTGGCTTTAGCCCAAACAGAAAAAGATAAACAAAAGGTGCGGCTACTACTCGGCACTGATTTTGTTCCCGATCCGTATTTTGATGATGCACTCTTTGAACCCGTTTATCAGCTCATAGAACAGGGCTGTAAGCAATACATTGCCGAAGCAAAAACTAATAAAAGCTGATTTTTACTACCTTTATATCCATGGCCACTAGCAAACCCACACTTCCTAAAGGCACCCGCGATTTTTCGCCCGAAGAAATGGTGAAACGAAATTTTATTTTCGATACCATTAAAAGCGTGTTTCGCAAGTTTGGATACCAAGAAATCCAAACGCCCAGCATGGAAAATTTGGAAACCTTAACGGGTAAATATGGCGATGAAGGCGATAAATTGATTTTTAAAATCTTGAACTCTGGAGATTTCTTATCCAAAGTAAGCCCCGAAGAATTACAAACAGCCGATGCCAAAAAACTTACCAGCAAGGTATCCGAAAAAGCATTGCGTTACGATTTAACCGTACCCTTTGCCCGCTATGTGGTGGCTCATCAAAACGATATTTCTTTGCCCTTTAAGCGTTTTCAAATACAACCCGTATGGCGGGCCGATAGGCCGCAAAAGGGACGTTATAGAGAATTTTACCAATGCGATGCCGATGTGGTGGGCTCCGAAAGTTTGCTAAACGAAGCAGAATTTGTGCTTATTTACCAAGAAGCCCTCAGTAAATTAGGCTTAAGAGATTTTAGCATCCTAATAAATAACCGCAAAATATTATCGGGTATTGCCGAAATTATTGGGAAACCCGAACTCATTATTGATATGACGGTGGCCATTGATAAGCTAGATAAAATTGGCTTTGACGGTGTATGCAAAGAATTATTAGAGCGTGGCTTTACACAAAATGATATAGAAAAACTGCAACCTATTATCGAACTAAAAGGTAGCAACTCTGAAAAAATGGATGCCCTGAAAAAGGTATTGGCTCATTCAGAAATTGGTCAAAAGGGTGTGGAGGAATTGGAAAGTATTTTTAACTATATCCAACAACTGCAAGCTCCAAACACCCCATCCCCTAGACCGAATGTAGAGCTAGATATCACCTTAGCTCGTGGTTTAAACTATTATACCGGTGCTATTTTTGAAGTAAAAAGTAACGAGGTTGCTATGGGTAGCATTGGTGGTGGTGGCCGCTACGACGATTTAACCAGCATGTTTGGCTTAAAAAACCTAAGTGGCGTGGGCATTTCTTTTGGTGCCGACCGCATTTACGACTTGTTAGAAGAATTGGACGCGTTCCCTAAAAATACCAACGAAACTACCAAAGTGCTTATTAGTAATTTTGATGAAACTGCGGAGAAATTTGCCCTTCCCCTATTAAGCCAATTGCGTGCTGCGGGCATTGCAACGGAACTATACCCAGAGGCAGCCAAGCTTAAAAAACAATTGGGCTACGCCGATGCTAAACGCATTCCTTATGTACTACTTATTGGCGATGAGGAAATGGCTTCGGGTTTATTAAGCTTAAAAAATATGGAAAGCGGAGAGCAAAATACCCTTAGTATACAAGCTATTTTAGCTCAATTGGGCTAATTTTAAGGCATTCTATAACAATTTGCAGGGCTTGTGCGTTTTAGTTGTGTTTAAATAATACATCATGAATAAGAAAGCACTTTTGCTTGGCCTAATAATGGGTATTGGCATATTTCGAATGTATGCCCAAGATAATGTGGTATCTACCACCAAAGGGGAGATAACATTCTTTTCTAGTGCACCGCTCGAAGATATTGATGCAAAAAACAACCGAGTAATTTCTATGCTAAATACCCAAAGCTTAGAAATTTTGGTTCGTATACCCATCAATCAATTTGAGTTTCAAAACAAACTCATGCAGGAGCATTTTAATGAAAAATACTTAGAAAGCGAACGCTACCCCTATGCCACCTTTAAGGGTAAGATGGGTGCGGGCACAGATTTTTCTAAAGATGGTGTTTACGACGTTTCGGCTGTGGGTGTATTAAATCTACACGGAGTTGACCAAAAACGTACCCTAACAGGAAAAATTAGCATAAGTAAAGGGGGAATAAAACTCGACACCCGCTTTAACATTACCTTGGCAGACCATAAAATTGATATTCCCAAATTGGTATTTAATAAAATTGCCGAGCGCATTGCCGTACATGCTACCCTAAATTACCTCCCATTCAAAAATTAATTCCTTTTATTGATTCCTTTTTTCCATTTTTGGGAACCAATTAGAAAGAATGAAAACATTCGCCATAGGCAACCAAGCGCTTTCACTTTCAACTATTAAAGAGATTATTGAAAGTGAATCCATACTATCTATTAGTCCCGAATCCGAAGAAAAAATTAGGGTATGTCGTACTTTCTTAGATGAAAAAATTGCTATTGGTTCAGAAGCTATTTATGGTATCAATACTGGCTTTGGGTACCTACAAAACGTAAAAGTATCCAATGATCAAGTAATAGATTTGCAACACAATTTATTGCTATCACACGCTTGCGGCGCAGGCGAATTTGTACCCCAAGAGGTGGTGAAATTAATGCTGCTTCTAAAAATTCAATCGCTGGCTTATGGGCATTCGGGGGTAGCGCTAGAAACCGCAGAACTTTTGGTTGCTTTTTACAACAAGAAAATAGTACCAGTAATTTATACCCAAGGCTCATTGGGTGCATCGGGAGATTTAGCCCCTTTGGCACACTTGGCATTGCCGCTTATTGGCAAAGGTGAAGTTTGGGATGGAGAAAAACAAGTGCCTGCAAAAACAGCACTAGCTAAACACGGTCTAAAACCACTTAAATTACAATCTAAAGAGGGCTTGGCACTCATAAATGGTACCCAATTTATGTTGGCCTATGGGGTATATATTTTATTAAAAGCACATAAATTAGCTGCTTGGGCTGATATTGCCGGTAGCCTTTCTGCAGACGGTTTTAATTGCCGCATAGATCCATTTAAACCCAATAGTCACCGCATTCGACCGCACCGTGGCCAAGTAGAAACAGCCGATCGTCTTTTTAATTTATTAAAAGATAGTGAATTGGTAAACGAGCACGGGAAACAGGTGCAAGACCCGTATTCTTTTCGATGTATGCCCCAGGTGCACGGAGCCAGCAAAGATGCCTTGCGCTATGTGACTTCGGTACTAGAAACGGAGTTAAACTCGGTAACCGACAATCCGAATATTTTTCCCGAAAGCGGAGAAGTTATTTCAGCAGGTAATTTTCATGGGCAACCCTTGGCATTAGCGCTAGACTTTTTAAGTATTGCTTTAGCAGAGTGGGGATCTATCTCCGAAAGACGCATTTTTCAGTTAATATCTGGCCAGCGTGGTTTACCTCCATTTTTAATACAAGATGCCGGAGTAAATTCTGGGTACATGATTCCGCAATACACTGCAGCCAGTATAGCCAGCGAAAATAAACAACTGTGTACGCCAAGTTCGGTAGATTCTATTGTATCGAGCAATGGACAGGAAGACCATGTAAGTATGGGCGCCAACGGAGCCACCAAATGTTTACGGGTATGCAACAATCTAGAGTGCATTCTTGCCATCGAATTAATGAATGGTTGCCAAGCGCTTTCTTTTAGACGACCGAAGAAAACCTCTCCAGCTTTAGAAAAAATTGTATTGGCCTACCGAGAAGTAGTGCCTGTTTTAAAAAAAGATCGCTTTTTAGCTCCGGATATAGAAAAATCGGTACAGTTTTTAAGATCGTACCCAATTGCATAGCATTATCCTATTTTCTCTAATTGGATATACCGTTTTTGAGGATCTTCTTGGTGGCTAATACTAACTTTAAGGTAAGTAGTTGGCAAAAAATCGCCTAGTTTTTCGGGCCATTCAATAAAACAATAGCTATCGGAACTCAGATATTCTTCTATGCCAAAATCAAGGGCCTCGGTAGGTGTTTTTAATCGGTAGCAATCGAAATGATAGAGCAAGCCTCCGGGGTGTTCGTATTCATTTACCAAAGAAAAGGTAGGACTACTCACCGCTGAATTTACACCCAAAGATTTGCAAATAGCCTTAATGAGTGTGGTTTTACCCGCTCCCATATCGCCAAAAAACAAAAACGTTTTATACGCACCTGCATAGTGGAGTACTTCTTGTGCAGCTTCATCGAGTTTTTCTATAGAAGAAACGATTTTGATCATGTCGCAAATTACTATTTAGGTAAATAAGTGGCAAAGGGAATGATCATTTCTTCCAAGGAAATTCCTCCGTGCTGGAAGGTATCGCTGTAGTGGTTTACAAAATGGTTGTAGTTGTTGGGGTACACAAAAAAAGTATCGGGCTTGGCAAAAATAAAGCTAGAGCTTAAATGTTGTAGTGGTAGTTTGGCATCGCCGGGTTTTTTAACCAAAAAAACCTCTTTAGGGTTAAAATTGAGGTTTTTACCTTGTTTATACCGCAAATTGGTATTGGTATTTCTGTCTCCAATTACCTTTACTGGGTGTTTTACCCGAATAGTTCCATGATCGGTAGTGAGAATTATTTTCACTTTTTTCTTGGCTAATTTTTTCAGCGTATCCAATAGTGGAGAATGCATAAACCACGAAAGTGTAAGTGAACGGTAAGCCGATTCGTCGCTGGCCAATTCTTTAATCATGGCCATATCGGTACGGGCATGAGAAAGCATATCTACAAAATTATATACCAATACATTGAGTTCATTGGATAGTAAGTTGCTGATACTATTGGTTAATTCACGGCCCTTTTCGGCGGTTAAAATTTTATGGTAACTAAATCGACAATCTTTGCGGTGTGCTTGGGCCAATTGTACTTTTATAAAATCCGCTTCGTGCAAATTTTTACCACCTTCATCTTCATCATTTTGCCAATATTGTGGAAACTTTTTTTCCATTTCTGCGGGCATTAAACCCGAAAAAATAGCATTTCGGGCATATTGAGTGGCAGTAGGTAAAATACTGTAATAGTGCTCCTCCGCTTCTAATCGAAAATATTCTGTAATTACCGAGTTAAGCACCCGCCATTGATCGTAACGTAAATTATCTATTAGAATAAAAAATGTGGGCTGCGCTGTGTTGAGTTCGGGAAATACTTTTTTACTAAATAGTTGATCGGAGGTTAAGGGCCCATCATCGGGGTTTTTAACCCAGTGCACATATTGTTTCTCTATAAATTTAAAAAATTGAGCATTGGCTTCTTCTTTTTGGGTAGTTAAGATTTCGTGCATGCCGGCATCCTCCAAATTATCTAAAGAAAGCTCCCAAAAAACTAGTTTTTTATATACATCAGCCCATTCATCGTGATTCAGCTTTTCGTTCAATATCATACCCAGGTTTCTAAAATCCTGTTGATAGGCCATAGAGGTTTTTTCACTCACCAAGCGTTTATTGTCAATCAGCTTTTTTATGGTGAGTAAAATTTGTTTTGGATTAACGGGTTTTATCAGGTAATCAGCAATTTTAAATCCAATGGCATCCTCCATTAAATATTCTTCTTCGCTCTTGGTAATTAATACGGCAGGGGTTTCGGGACTAATGTTCTTTATCTCGGTAAGGGTTTCCAGACCGGTTAAACCCGGCATGTTTTCATCTAAAAAAACAAGATCGAAATGTTCTTTCTTAAATACCTCGAGCGCATCGCGACCATTGGTTACTGTTTTTACCTTATAACCCTTGTCGTTTAAAAACAAGATGTGGGGGCGCAATAAATCAATTTCGTCGTCTGCCCAAAGTATATACGTTTCTTGCATGCCGTATTGGTTCAATTAAACCTCTAAGATACGGCAACATTCGTTGTTTTTAGTCTCATTTAATTTAGCAATTTTTGTAGTGTATATTGCATCACTTTGAATAAGAAAAAAATCATCAACGACCCGGTTTACGGATTTATCAGCATACCCACAGCGCTGATTTTCGATTTACTGCAACATCCTTACATGCAGCGCTTGCGCTATATTAAACAATTGGGAATGACGCACCTGGTATATCCGGGGGCTTTACACACCCGGTTTCATCATGCACTAGGAGCCATGCACCTCATGGGCATGGCTGTAGAAACCCTACGATCAAAGGGTGCAGAGATTACGCCAGAAGAAGAAGAGGCGGTACAAATTGCCATTTTACTGCACGATATTGGCCATGGGCCATTTTCACATGCCCTGGAACATGTGTTAATCGAAGGGGTTTCGCATGAACACCTATCCGCTCTATTGATGGATAGCTTGAATATCCAGTTTGGTGGCAAATTAGATTTAGCTATTTCCATTTTTACTAAAAAATATCACAAAGTATTCCTTTCGCAATTGATTTCTGGGCAACTAGATATAGATCGTATGGATTACCTAAACCGCGATAGTTTTTTTACTGGCGTTTCGGAGGGGGTAATTAGTTCAGACCGAATTATTAAAATGCTCACCGTGCATAACGGACAATTGGTGGTAGAAGAAAAAGGGATTTATTCCATCGAAAAATTTCTTATTGCACGCAGGTTGATGTATTGGCAGGTGTATTTACACAAAACGGTAATTGCTGGTGAACAATTGCTTATTAAAATTTTAGAACGTGCAAGAGAACTAGCCTTAGATGGGAAAATATTGTTTGCCACACCTAGTTTAGCACATTTTCTAAACAATATTATCAAACAAGAAGACTTTTTAGATAACCCTATACACCTAGAGCGCTTTGCCCTTTTAGACGATCACGACATATTTACCTCCATAAAAGTATGGGCGGAAGATGCTGATCTTATTTTATCCACTCTTTGTAAACATCTCATTTCTAGAAATTTATATCAAGTAGAAATAAGTAATCAGGCACCCGAATTACATGTAATTACCCAAATGGTTGAAAAAGCCAAAACTGCATATCGTGTTTCTGAAGACGACGCCACCTATTTTGTGTTTACAGATAGCATTAAAAACAGCGCCTATCGCCCTGGAGATGGAAGTATTCAAATTTTAATGAAAGATGGCTCTGTGGTAGATATTGCCCAAGCATCTGATAATTCTAACCTGGAAGCATTGGCAAAAACAGTTAAGAAATACATTTTTTGTTATCTTAAAGAATTGGTGCATTAGCCATTAATTTACTTTTTGTTAGGCTAAACACTAAATAAGGTTAACTTTGTGAGTTAAATACCAAGTTCAACAAAAACCTAAGGCATGCAATTTACTGCTCAACAAATAGGGCAATTATTAAATGGAACCATAGAGGGAGATCCCCATGTGGCAGTAAACAAGTTGGCCAAAATTGAGGAAGCCCAAGCTGGCGACTTATCTTTTTTAGCCAATCCGAAATACGAACCCTATTTATACAGCACTAAAGCATCTATTGTAATTGTAAATGTAAACTTTGTGTCTACGCAGCCAGTAAATTCGACTCTTATTCGGGTATCTGATGCCTATAGCGCCTTTTCGGTGCTATTAGAAATGTACAACACCGCCAAAATGGATAAACATGGGATAGAAGAGCCTAGTTTTATACACCCGAGCGCAAAAATTGGCAAAAACGTATATATTGGAGCCTTTGCCTACATTGGTGCCAATACCATAATTGGCGATAACAGCAAGATATACCCACAGGTTTACGTGGGAGACAGTGTTTCGGTAGGCTCAGATTGTGTTTTATTTCCTGGCGTAAAATTATATTTCGAAACCAGTATAGGAAACCGCGTAATTATTCATTCGGGAACTGTAGTGGGTAGCGATGGTTTTGGGTTTGCACCCTTAGCCGATGGCAGCTACAATAAAGTGAGCCAAATTGGCAATGTAATTATTGAAGATGATGTAGAAATTGGTGCCAATACCGCTATTGATAGAGCCACAATGGGTTCTACCATTATTCACAAAGGGGTAAAGCTAGATAACCTAATTCAGGTAGCACACAATGTAGAAATTGGCGCCAATACCGTTATTGCATCTCAAACCGGCATTTCTGGAAGTGCTAAGGTTGGTGATCAAAATATAATTGGTGGACAAGTGGGAATTGTGGGGCATATAAATATTGCCAGCGGTAGTCAAATACAAGCAAAATCGGGTATTACTCGGTCGCTTACAGAAGAAGGTAAAAAATGGGCTGGAGTTCCGGCCACACCATTTATCAATAATCAACGTTCTCAAGTAGTTTATCAGCGCTTGCCCGAACTAGAGCGCCGACTGGCAGAACTAGAAAACGAATTAAAAAATTTAAAAAAATAAAAGAGTACGCTCACTGAGATACCCTACTATACAAAACAACTATGAATATCAAACAGCGAACCATAAAATCATCATTTTCGCTTTCGGGCGTAGGTTTACATACCGGAGAAGCCGTAAAAATAACCTTTAAAGCCGCTCCAGATAACCATGGGTATACATTTTCAAGAGTAGATTTACCTGGCAATCCCGTTATAGATGCGGATGTAGACAATGTAACCGACACCTCCAGAGGAACCACTATTTCTCAGAATGGAGCCAGTGTAAGCACCATTGAGCATGTATTGGCTGCATTGGTGGGTTGTGAAGTAGATAACGTATTAATGGAATTGGATGGGCCTGAAGTTCCTATTATGGATGGCAGTTCCATCGAATTTATAGATGCACTAGAAAAAGCAGGTTTTGTAGATCAAGAATCCGATAGGGAATACTACACCATACCAGCAAATATTCACTATACTGAGCCTGATCGCAAAGTAGAAATGGTAGCCATGCCACTAGACGATTACCGATTTACCTGCATGATTGATTACAATTCACCCATTTTAGGAAGTCAACATGCGGCCATTACCAAACTTAGTGAATTCAAAAAAGAAATTGCTTCTTGCCGTACGTTCTGTTTTTTACACGAATTAGAAATGTTATTAGAGAACAATCTGATAAAAGGTGGTGACTTAAACAATGCCATTGTGGTGGTAGATAAAGAGATAAGCAAAGAAGAGTTAAAACACTTAGCCAAAATTTTCAATAAAGATGATATTGATGTGGCCCGTGAAGGCATTTTAAACAATGTTAAATTACGTCACCAAAACGAACCCGCCCGTCATAAATTATTAGATATGATTGGTGATTTAGCCCTAGTGGGTGTTCCTATAAAAGGGCATATTATGGCAGCCCGTCCGGGCCATGCTGCCAACGTAGCCTTTGCAAAAAAGATTAAAGCACAGTGGAAAAAAGATACCAGTAAAAAACATGTGCCCAAATATGATTTAAACGCCACGCCAGTATACGATACGGTTCAAATTATGAATATTTTGCCACATCGTCCACCGTTTTTATTGGTAGATAAAATTTTAGAATTAAGCAAAAATCACGTGGTAGGCGTTAAAAACGTAAGTATGGGAGAGCCTTTTTTTGAGGGTCACTTCCCCGGCTCACCTGTAATGCCAGGTGTATTACAAATTGAAGCAATGGCTCAAACCGGTGGCATTTTAGTAATGCACACTGTTCCCGATCCCGAAAACTATCTCACCTATTTCTTAAAAATTGAAAATGCACGCTTCAAAGAAAAAGTGCTACCTGGAGATACCCTAGTATTTCGTTGCGATTTAATTACACCCATTAGACGTGGAATTGCTCAAATGAAAGGCGTGGGAACCGTGGGCGACAAAATTGTGGTAGAAGCAGAATTAATGGCGCAAATAATTAGAAAAACTCACTAAATCTATGATTCAACCATTAGCATATATACATCCACAAGCAAAAATTGCCGAAAATGTAGTTATTGATCCTTTCGTTACCATCCACAAAGATGTAGTAATAGGCGAAGGTACCTGGATTGGCTCAAGCGCCACCATCATGAATGGTGCACGCATTGGAAAAAACTGTCGTATTTTTCCGGGGGCAGTAATTTCTGCTGTACCGCAAGATTTAAAATTTGGCGGCGAAGACTCCTTAGTGGTTATTGGTGATAACACCACCATTAGAGAATGTGTGACTATTAACCGTGGAACATCAGACAGAAAAGAAACACGTGTAGGTAACAATGTGTTGTTGATGGCCTATACCCACATTGCACACGATTGTGTGGTAGGTAATAATTGTATTTTAGCCAATGGTGTACAATTGGCCGGCCACATTACCGTTGATGATTTTGCCATTATTGGTGGAATGAGTGCGGTACATCAATTCGTAAGTGTTGGGGCTCATGTCATGATTTCGGGTGGTTCTTTAGTGCGTAAAGATGTACCACCTTATACCAAAGCGGGTAGAGAACCACTTTCGTATGTGGGTATCAACTCGGTGGGTTTACGTCGGCGTGGGTTTAGCTCCGAAAAAATAAATGAAATACAAGACATCTATCGTGTTCTATTCTTAAAAAATAGCAATACAACCAAAGCACTCGATTTAGTAGAAGCTGGTTTTAAACCCACCGAAGAGCGTGATGAAATTATAAACTTCATTCGTAACTCCAACCGTGGAGTAATGAAGGGCTTTGGCAACGGCTAAACAACATGAAGATTGTTCTTGAAAATATCGGGAGAAGATTTAACCAAGAGTGGGTCTTTAAATCGCTGTCTTATACACTCGAACCCGAACAGTCTTATGCCATTTTGGGAAGTAATGGCAGTGGTAAATCTACCCTACTACAACTTATTGCGGCTAGCCTTAGTTCATCTGAAGGAAAAATTAACTACGAAATTGGGGGTAAAAAACTTGAACGGGAAGATGTTTACCAATACCTGAGTTTGGCCGCACCCTATTTAGAACTTATCGAAGAATTTACCCTCGAGGAACAAATAGACTTTCACTTTCAGTTTAAAAAACAACTCCCTGGGACCAACAAAGAAAGCTTGTTAAAAACCTTAGCCCTTAAAGGAGCAGAGCAAAAAGCAATTAAATATTTTTCATCGGGCATGAAACAACGGGTAAAACTAGCTTTAGCGGTTTTCTCAGATACACCACTCTTATTGCTCGATGAACCCACATCTAACCTCGATGAACAAGGAATTGCATGGTACCGTTCATTAATAAGCAAATATGGTGTGAACAGAACCTTGGTGGTTTGCTCTAACCAACAACACGAATACGACTATTGTACTCACCAATTACAACTAGCAGATTACAAAAAATTTAACACCGCATCAATAGCGGGGTAGGTATTGTTAAATAGTAAAAAACATCCTAAGTTTACAGCACAAAAATGGATGCATTAAGGCACCATTAATTCGGTTTTTATGGCAAAAGCATCAGAAGTAAAAAGTGGTAATATTCTTCGGTTTAACGGAGAGTTGGTTACAGTAGAAGAATTTCTTCACCGCACACCGGGGAACCTTCGGGCCTTCTACCAAGCTCGTATGCGTAACGTAAAAACCGGAAAATTGGTAGAATACCGCTTCCGTACCGACGAAGATGTAGAAATTTGTCGTGTAGAAACCAATGATTACCAATACCTATATGAAGACGGCGATTACTTTGTAGTAATGGACAACACTTCTTTTGAACAGTATAACATCCCTAAATTTTTGTTTGGCGATGCCGCTCGATTTATGAAAGAAGGAATGAATGTAATTGTTGCCTTCGAAAGCGAAGAGCCTATTATGGCGCAAGCTCCAGCTAGTGTTGAATTAGAAATTACTTACAGCGAACCTGCCGTAAAGGGCGATACCTCTACCAATGCGCTTAAAAGTGCAACCGTAGAAACAGGCGTAGAAATTAGAGTGCCTCTATTTATTAACCAGGGTGAAAAGGTTAGAATAGACACCAAAACCGGCGAATACATTGAGCGGGTTAAATAAAACTTTTAATTAAATTTAAGATTTGAGTTGATTATAGACGGTCTAGGAGTAATCCGGGGCCGTTTTTTATTTTTAGTACCTTTATAGTGTGAACAAAGCCGAAGCCAGAGCTCATTTTTTAAACATGCGCAAATCCTTGTCCGAAAAACAAGTAGAGGAAGCTAATATGGCAATTCTTGCTCAGTTTGAAACACTCGATTTTTCGGGCATCAAATACCTTCATCTTTTCTTACCCATAGCGGTTAAAAACGAAGTGAACACCCAACTATTAGCCAATTGGTTACGAGAAAACCTGCCAGCTATTCGTTTGGTGCTTTCTAAAAGCGACACCGAACAGCACACACTGCGTCATTTTGTTTGGGATGAAAATACCATACTACATACCAATCAATGGGGTATTACCGAACCAAACGGCGGATTAGAGGTAGAAGAAAAAGAGTTGGATATGATACTGATTCCGTTGTTAGCTTACGATCTGCAGGGTAACCGAGTGGGTTACGGAAAGGGCTTTTATGATCGTTTTTTAGCCAAGTGCAATGCAAACGTTCAAAAAGTAGGTTTATCGTATTTTGAGCCCCTAGATTTGATAGAGGATACTGACTCTTTCGATGTAATGCTTAACGCCTGCATTAACCCAGAAAAAATCTGGCGTTTTTAATTGCTTTGTGCTTTTATAAAATCACTCACCAAATAACCAATAAGTTTGGCTACTAGGTTTTCTGCATTTGCTATCCCTTCGCAAATATGGAGGTAACCCAGTTTTGTACCCTTAGTTTGATAGATAAAGGAACGTATTTGTTCGGCGGTAAAACCGGTGGGGCTAGCTGCACTGGCTGAAATCCCGGCAATGCTATCCAAGTCTACTTCTAAACCACAAAGTCCACGAGTAAATACCAGGGCATTTTCAAAGGCCTGTTCGGGTGTGGTTTTTCCTGTTAAAAAATCTTCAAAATAAGTCGCTTGTAAACGATCCGTATTGTTGGATAATTCGGTTCCTAAATACTGGGAGTTGTAGTTTTCGTGTAGTCCCAATACGGCATATTTATGTAGAAAACTCTCTTGAAAAGCATACGAAAATCCGTTACCACTGTGTCGTCCTTCTAGCGCCCTAAAGTCGGCATGGGCATCAATATTAATCGTATTTACAAGTTGATTATTGATCTGCGAAAATGCTTTTAAAATGGGGTAAGCGTTATTATGGCCACCGCCAATAAAAATGGGCACCTTTCTGGCTGCAAAAATGGCTTGAGCAAGTTTCACCACAGCTTTGTCAATGGTGTTAACCAGCGTCCTTAATTGTACCTTATCGGCTCCTTTAGCTTGCTTCAATTCTTCCTCAAAAGTTAAACAACCCAAAAGCAGTACATCGGCACCCACAAGCTTTTCGCTACATTGAATATTGCACAATACCGGAAAAACTTCCGACCAAGTGTTGGCAGCCCCGGGCTTGCCTCCGTTGGCTAACACGCCAATATCTTCGGCTAAACCTACCACTACAAATCTGGCAGCACTGGTAGTCAACTGCTCCAAAGATGAAACGGTAGCAAACTCTTGACCTAGTTTTGTCTCCCCATCTCTGCAAAAAGTAAGCGGCAGTAAATCGGCAGAACTGTAGATATGTAGCCTACTCATTTTCGTAGCGTTTTCCGTTAATAAATACACCTTCAATAAGGTTATCTCCGAATGAATACGGGAGATAAGCCAATGAAGGCATTGCTTTGGTATAAAAGAAATTGGCCACTTTGCCTACACTTAAGCTACCGTACATATCCGACAGTTCCATAGCGGCAGCACCATTTAGGGTAGCGGCATTAATAGCCTCTTCGGGAAGCATTTTTTGGCGCATGCAAGCCAGGGAAACCACCAAATTCATGTTTCCGGAAGGGGAAGAACCCGGGTTATAATCGGAGGCCAGAGCTAGACAAACGTTTTTAGCAAGCAGGCGGCGGGCATTGGCAAAAGGGATACCCAAAAATAAAGAACAATTGGGCAAAAGGGTAGCAATGGTGTTGCCCGAAGCTAGTGCATCTTCCGCAGCGTCATTCATTTCTTCTAGGTGATCTACCGAGAGAGCTTGGTGGCGCACCGCCAACTCTACTGCTCCGCTGGCAGATAATTGGTTGGCGTGTATTTTAGGTTTTAAGCCAAGCTGTGTGGCAGCTGTTAAAATGTGATCCGTTTCCTCTAAAGAAAAGAATCCTTGTTCACAAAATACATCCATATAATCGGCCAAACCCTCAGCGCTAATTTGGGGCAAGAGAGTTTTAAGCAACAGGTCAATATATCCTTGATGATTTTCTTTAAATTCTTGTGGGTAGGCATGGGCACCCAAGAAGGTCGCTTTTATGGGAATGGGGGACCATTCCTTCAGGCGTTTTATTACCCGAAGCATTTTTAATTCGCCTTCTACACTTAAACCATAACCACTTTTCAGTTCAATAGCTCCGGTTCCAAGGGCGATTAATTTTTGTATACGTTGTTGAGCCAAAACAAACAGCTCTTCTTCGGAACAGGCTTGTATCTTTTGTGCCGAGTTTAAAATGCCACCACCGGCCAGGGCGATCTCTTCATAACTTTTACCCTTAATTTTTAATACAAACTCATCTTCTCGGCTGGCAGCGAAAACCAAATGTGTGTGCGAATCGCACCAAGATGGAAAAACCCAAGCACCATTTAATGAAATTTGCTTGAATTGCAAAGCGTTGGGGGGCAAAGCATCCATAGAACCAAGGGCGGCAATACGGCCATCTTCTACCAACAACCAGGCATTTTTTAGACTAGGGAGTTGAGCCATATCGGTACCACGAAGCAGCCGAACATTGGCATCGTGTATACCCACTAGAGTGTGGATGTTGGTGAAAAGGCTTGTTTCCATATTAAAAGGCTAACTCTACCAATACTGGGCAGTGGTCCGAATGTTTCGCATCGGGTAAAATGGCGGCACGTTTTAAGTTCGATTTAAGGGATTCGCTCACCAGAGTATAATCGATACGCCAACCTAAATTTTTAGAGCGGGCACCTGCACGGTAACTCCACCAGGTATAGTGGTGTGGTTCTTCGTTAAAATGCCTGAAGGAATCTACAAAACCGCTTTGAATAAAATTTTCCATCCACTCCCGCTCTTCGGGTAAAAAACCAGAAGAGTTGGCGTTCGATTTGGGATTGTGAATATCGATGGGTTTATGGCAAATATTGTAGTCGCCACAGATTACTAAGTTAGGTAGGGTGTTTTTTAATGCCTTGATGTAGAGCTGAAAATCATTCAAAAATTGATATTTAAATGCTTGGCGCTCATCGCCGCTTGAACCCGAGGGAAAATAGGTACTTAATACCGAGCAATGTTCAAAATCGGCACGAATTACTCTTCCCTCCCGGTCGTAATCGGGCAAGCCGCAACCATATTCTACATGTTTTGGCGTAATTTTGGTAAAAATAGCGGTACCACTATAGCCTTTCTTCTCGGCCGGATACCAATAATGCTGATAACCCAACTCTTCGAGCAAATGCAAATCAACCAACTGGTCGGGGCTGGCTTTAATTTCTTGTAAACACACCACATCGGCTTGGGTGGCCTTTAGCCAATCTAACCAGTTTTTACTTAGTGCGGCCCGAATACCATTTACATTGTAGGTAATTATTTTCATGGTTTGCTAGCCAAGCCTAGTAATTTTTCTAACTTTTTGGCTTCTTTTTTCTTTAAAACCGTTACGGTCATGCGCACATCGTCTACCGGTCTATCGGCAGCACCAGTTTTTACAGCTGCAATGGTATCAATGAGTTCAATCCCTTGAACCACCTCTCCAAACACGGTATAATTTTGGTCGAGATGCGGAATACCTCCCAATGTTTTATACACCTCTCTTTGCCAAGTGGGGATTTTTCGTTTTAAACGGTTTTGTTCTAACAAATCCAACTGCTCATCCGTAAACACTTTACCTTGCGCCAAATAAAACTGGCAAGCGCTAGATGCTTTGCTTGGAATGTCATCTCTAGCTGCCGCAATTACTCCTTTTTTATGAAAAAGGCTATCGCGAAATTCTGCAGGAACGGTATAGCCCCAATCACCATCGCCAAGGGCTTGGCCCGGTTTTGCTGTTTTAGAATCGGGATCACCACCCTGAATCATAAAACTCTTAATTACCCGATGGAAAAGCGTTTCGCTTAATTTACTCTCTTGGGTTATTTTCACAAAATTATCGCGATGCAGCGGTGTTTGGTTGTATAAAAGAACCACGCAAGAGCCTTTATCGGTGCTAATGCGTACAAATTGATGTTTGGGTTTTGCTGCAAAGGCAGTCAAAGAAAGGAATACCAGGCAGACAATAAGTGATTTTTTCATAACATGCTGTTTCTATAAATATACGTTGTTTATTAATTATCGAAATAAGTAACAATGAGTGATTTAAGTACTAATTCTTGCTCTAAAAGCGTATAAGCAGGAACAGGTTTTACTAATTTCCAATGTGGCCAACCGTCTTGATCTAAGCCCTCCAATTCATAAAAACCTAGTTCGCTAAAAAGCCGACAATTGGCAATATGCATCAATTCTTCTTTTTGGCGTTTGCTAAATTTTTGCGGACCCTGCCCCAATTCTTGTACGCCAATTAAAAAGAGAAAAACCTTTAAATCGGGGGCTTCACTATCGAAATTTTGAGCAATACCTTCCTGCAAGGCTTTAAATCTTTTATTTACTTCGGCTGGACTCATTATAATAAACGTTGTTTTAAATCTAATTTATGTTTTCGGGCAGTATCTTTTGCTATATCGTAGCCAGCATCGGCATGACGTATAACACCCATAGCCGGATCGTTGTGTAGAACTCGTTGAATTCGACGTTCAGCATCAGCGGTTCCATCGGCCACGATAACCATTCCGGCGTGAATAGAGTAGCCAATACCCACCCCGCCGCCATGGTGTAAAGATACCCAACTAGCACCACCAGCGGTATTAATTAAGGCGTTTAAAATGGGCCAGTCGGCTACGGCATCAGAGCCATCTTTCATGGCTTCGGTTTCTCTGTTTGGCGATGCTACCGAACCGGTGTCTAAATGATCTCTACCAATAACAATAGGCGCTTTCACTTTACCTTCAGCCACTAATTTATTAAAAGCCAATCCGGCTTTTTCTCGTTCGCCTTGGCCCAGCCAGCAAATTCGGGCGGGTAAGCCCTGAAAAGCAATACGTTCTTGCGCCATGGTAATCCAACGACGGAGGCCTTCATTTTCAGGAAAAAGATCGAGTATTACTTGATCGGTTACCGCAATATCTGCGGGATCGCCGCTGAGTGCTGCCCACCTAAATGGGCCTTTACCTTCACAAAAAAGTGGGCGGATATAGGCGGGGACAAAGCCTGGGAAATCAAAAGCGTTTTTTACCCCAACCTCGAGTGCTCTGCCACGAAGGTTATTCCCATAATCGAAGGTGATGGCTCCCCGTTTTTGCAATTCAAGCATACAATGTACATGCTTGGCCATGGTTGCGTAAGATTGTTTGGTATATTCTATCGGATTGCTTTCACGAAGTATATTTGCTTGTTGCACCGATAGCCCTTCGGGAAAATAACCCACAAGTGGGTCGTGGGCTGATGTTTGATCGGTAAGCGTATCTGGAGTAATATTTCGTTCAATCATGCGGTTTAATAAATCAACCGCATTAGCTACTACCCCAATAGATAGGGCCTTACCTTCTTTTTTATACTGAATTGCTCGGTCAATGGCTTCATCAATATCGTAACAAATTTCATCAATATAACGGGTTTCAAGTCGTTTCTGAATACGCCATTCTTCTACATCGGCAGCTAAACAAACTCCCTCGTTCATGGTAATAGCTAAGGGTTGTGCACCACCCATGCCCCCTAAACCCGCAGTTACTGAAAGGGTGTGTTTTAGGCTGCCG
>Ga0209107_10000105_pt1 | contig 49645 bp, 40 predicted proteins | sample LakErihyJuly2011_2_FD_187460 | JGI IMG/M metagenome (GOLD analysis project Ga0209107, IMG submission 187460) | Freshwater microbial communities from dead zone in Lake Erie, Canada - CCB hypolimnion July 2011 (SPAdes) (version 2) | ecosystem: Environmental > Aquatic > Freshwater > Lentic >...
CTCATAATATATTTAATAATATTCATCTTATAACAAAAGAACTTACAGATCTAGAATTGGTCCAACTTTATTATGATCATGATGTTTTAGTTTATCCAAGTTATGGAGAAGGGTTTGGCTTTATTCCATTACAGGCTTTAGCTACTGGAATGCCAACTATATGTACTGGAAGCTGGGCACATTATAAAAAATATTTAGGACCATTAAAATTAAAGTCAGACTTAGTAGATTCCCCTTGGCCGTTCCCACATGAAGGGAAACTTTTTGAACCAAACCGTAAACATTTGGTTGAGCTTATGAGAGATGTTGTTTTTAATTTTAGTGCATACTCAGGTTATTATTATGCTCAGTCAACTAAAATACATGAAGAATATAACTGGTTAGAGTTGACCAAGAATTCTTTTGACCATATTGTTAAAAAATTTAATTAGCGCTAGACGTTAAAAAAAAAGTTTGATACACTTAGGATTCACTAAAAATTATTAATCCGTAAGGCGGAAGAAGAGGCTACACTTAAAATGTCAAAAACTATTGAAAACCCATACGAAAATTTTATTGCATTGTCTAGATATGCAAGATGGATTCCAGAAGAAAATCGCCGTGAAACATGGGGTGAAACAGTAGATAGATATTTTGATTTTATGCTGAGTCACCTTAAAGAAAATTATAATTACATTCCAGATGAAAAGCTTGTTGCGGAATTAAAAAATGGTGTATTCGAACGAAATGTCATGCCGTCAATGCGCTCCGTTATGACTTCAGGAGCAGCATTGGAAAGAGATAATGTTGCAGGATACAATTGTGCTTTTCTTCCAGTTGATTCGCCACGCTCATTTGATGAAACAATGTATATTCTTATGTGCGGTACAGGTGTAGGTTTCTCTGTTGAGTACAAGTATATTAATAAGCTTCCTGCCGTTCCAGAATCTTTAGAGAAATCAACTACAGTAATCACAGTAGAAGATTCAAAGCAAGGTTGGGCAAAAGCATACCGTGAGTTAATTGCACTTCTTTGGTCTGGACAGATTCCAGCAATAGATGTATCTAAAGTAAGACCAGCAGGTGCAAGACTTAAGACAATGGGTGGAAGATCATCAGGACCACAACCACTTATCAACCTATTTGATTTTACAATCGCAAAGTTTAAGAATGCTACTGGAAGAAATTTAAAACCAATTGAATGTCACGACATTATGTGCAAGATTGGTGAAGTAGTTGTTGTAGGTGGAGTTCGTCGCTCAGCAATGATTTCTCTTTCCAATATTAACGACATTGAGATGGCACAAGCTAAGTCAGGTAACTGGTGGGAGGCTAGCCCACAACGTGCCTTGTCTAATAACTCTGTTGCGTACTCACGCAAGCCAGAGATGGAGCAATTTATTGCAGAATGGAAATCTTTATATGATTCAAAATCAGGAGAACGAGGAATATACAATGTGGCTGCAGCCCAAGCCCAAGCAGCCAAGCATGGAAGAAGAGATCCAGATATACACTACGGAACTAACCCATGCTCAGAGATTATTTTACGTCCTTATCAGTTTTGTAACCTTTCAGAAGTCGTATTACGTGAAAAGGATACAAAGAAAGATATTGAGCGCAAGGTAGAACTTGCAACAATCCTTGGTACATGGCAGTCTACCCTTACAGACTTTAAATACCTGCGTAAGATTTGGAAAGATAATACAGAAGAGGAACGCCTACTAGGAGTTTCTTTAACTGGACAATTCGGACATAAATTCATGTCTGGTAAAGAAGACCTTGTTTCTTTAGAAGCATTTTTAATGACTCTTAGAGAATCAGCAAGGGCAAAAAATAAAGATGAGGCTGGGAAAATTGGGATTCCAGAGTCTGCTGCTATTACATGTGTAAAGCCATCAGGAACAGTATCTCAATTGGTCGGGGTCTCTTCAGGAATGCATGCTTGGCATTCTCCATATTATATTCGTACCGTACGTGGTTCAAAAGGCGATCCAATTTCTGTTTTTCTTAAAGAAGTTGGTATTCCAGTAGAAGATGATGTTATGAAGCCAAACGATACATACGTTTTTTCATTCCCAGTAAAAGCACCAGAAGGTGCAATTGTAAGAAATGACTTAACCGCTATTGAACACTTAAATATTTGGTTAGTTTATCAACGTGCATGGTGTGAGCACAAGCCATCAATCACAGTTTCTGTAAAAGAAGATGAATGGATGGAAGTAGGAGCTTGGGTATACAAACACTTTGATGAGGTATCTGGAATTTCATTCCTACCTCACTCAGATCATTCATATAAGCAAGCTCCATACCAAGAAGTAACAAAAGAAGAATACCAGGCCCTTGTTTCCAAGATGCCAAAAAATATTCGCTGGGAAGATCTATCTTTTTATGAGACAGAAGACGGAACTTCAACAAACGCTACTCTTGCATGCAGCTCAGACGGAAACTGTGAAGTAGTAGATATATCAGCTTAGTGATACAATAGTATTTGGGGCAAAACCCCAAATTCTCAGGGCAACCGCTCTGATTGGAGATGGTAAATATGGCTAGATTTAATAAAGCCGATTTAAACAAAGATGGGAAAGTTTCAATGCAAGAACAAATTCTAAGTGCATTAGGTACATATGGAAGAGCATTTTTAGCAGCAGCTATGGCTCTATATATGACTGGAAACACAAATCCAAAGGATTTGGTCGCAGCAGGCGTAGCCGCAGTTGCCCCAGTTATCCTTAAGGCTCTAAATCCAAACGATAAAAGCTTCGGATTTCAGAACAAGTAACCAGTAGATTAGAAATACTCCTGTGCTAGAATTGGTGCAGGAGTATTCCTATTTAGGAGACTATGGCAAATGGCAGTACAAAAAAATTTCGAAGTAGATCAAAATGCTACGTTTACTTTTCAGGTTCAATATACTGAAGAGGATGCAGTAACACCAATTTCTTTAGTTGGCGCATCAGCAAAAATGCAGATCCGAGACACACCAGGCGGACCTAAGTTAGCAGTTTCATTAACATCACCATCTGGCGGTATTACCATCAATGGTGCAACTGGAACTCTAACAATTAAGCTAACACCAACTCAAACAAATAAACTGTTCTACCCAAAATCTGCCTATGATATTATGGTCATCGATTCTGCTGGGAATAAAATTAAACTCCTCGAAGGGTTTATGGCTCTCAAAAGATCGGTGACTATTTAATGAATGAAAAGATAATAGTTACAGAAACTGTAAACAATCTTATAGTTTCTTCTCCTGGACCACAAGGTGTTCGTGGAAATACTATCTTAAACGGTAGCGGTGCACCTTCATCGAATCTTGGAATAACAAATGATTTTTACATAGATAATGTTGAAAAAAGATTTTATGGTCCAAAACTTTCAGACACAACATGGTCTGGTGCCTCATCCTTCTTGCTTGTTGCAACAACAGTTCAAGATCATAGACATACTTATGATGGAGATGTTGTTAGATAGGCTTATTTTTAAAAGAATGTGGTAAAATTATCTTGTACGAATGCTTTAAATTTTAGAGGTAACAATGGCAACCAATTATCCTAGTTCTTTGGATACTATAACAAATCCAAGCGGAACAGATAGTCTTTCTTCTCCGTCACACTCCCAACAGCATGCAAATGCTAATGATGCAATTGAAGCACTCGAAGCAAAAGTCGGTGTTAATAATTCAACAGTAAGCACATCTCTTGACTATAGAGTAGCTTCTCTTGAAGCTGGAGGCCAACTAGCAACAGAGCTAGGGCTTGCAGGAAATAATGATCTAACAATAAGTGGAATAGAAAATAAAACAGTAGTAGATACTTTTTCTAAGGCCTTATATTCAACAGTAAGATACACTCTTCAGATTAAAAAGAGTAACTTGTTTGTTTCTGATCAAATAGACATAATAAACGACGGAACAGATTTACATGTAAACAGATACGAAATATCATCAAATACAAATACCTCTCTTTATACTATGCAATTAGAAGAAAATTCAGGTATAATTAGTTTGTCGGTAACACCATCAAGTGGATCTATAACCGCTAGATATTATAGAACCGCCTTAAAAGCTTAAGGCGTAAGGGGTAAAAAATGGCAACAGTAGATAAAAATTTTAGAATTAAAAATGGTTTAGTTGTTGAGGGATCAACAGCTACCGTAAATGGAAAAAATGTAGTTACAGCAGGTGTCGTTGATGCCAAGGGTGACTTAATTGTAGGTAGTGCAGATGATGCAGTTTCCCGCCTAGGCGTTGGTACAAACGGTCATGTTCTTACAGCAGATTCCAGCGAGACACTTGGAATTAAATGGGCAGCCCCAGCAGCAGTTGGTGTATTCGATACACAAATTACCTTCGAAGGCTCAACAGCAAATGATTTTGAAACTACTCTTACAGTAGTAGACCCAACCGCAGACCGCACAATCACACTTCCAGATGCAACTGGTACCGTTCAGCTCAGAGTTACAGATGTATCTGACACTGAAATTGGATACCTTAACGGTGTTACCTCAGCAATCCAAACTCAGTTAGACGCTAAGGCTTCTTCTGCAGATCTTACAACTCACACAGGCGCAACAGAGGCACACGGTGCAACTGGTGCAGTAGTTGGAACAACAAATACTCAGACACTTACAAATAAGACTCTTACTTCTCCAGTAATTAATACACCTACTGGAATTACAAAGTCCGATGTTGGCCTTGCAAATGTTGATAATACAACAGATGCCAATAAGCCAGTTTCAACTGCTACACAAACGGCACTTGATGCAAAGGCTCCTCTTGCTTCTCCAACATTTACAGGAACTGTAACCCTTCCAGAAGGAACAGTAACTTCAGGAATGATTGCAAATGGAACAATTGTAGATGCAGATGTTAATGCATCAGCAGCAATTGCCCAATCTAAGATTGCAAATCTTACAACAGATCTTGCTGCAAAAGCACCTTTGGCATCACCAGCACTTACTGGTACTCCTACTGCTCCTACAGCAACTGCAGGAACAAATAATACACAGGTTGCAACAACAGCATACGCTGATGCAGCAGTAGCAGCACTTGTAGACGGTGCCCCAGCACTTCTTAATACACTTAATGAGTTAGCAGCAGCAATTAATGATGATGCTAGCTTTACTACAACAATTACAAACTCAATTGGCCTAAAGGCTCCTGTTGATTCACCAACATTTACAGGCACAGTAACACTACCTTCAGGAACCGTTACTTCTGGAATGATTGCAGACGGAACAATTGCAACAGCAGATATTGCTGATTCAGCAATTACATCTGCTAAAATTGCAGACGGAACAATTGTTAACGCAGATATCAACGCATCAGCAGCAATTGCTCAGTCTAAGATTGATGGGCTTTCAACAAGTTTTTCTGCTAAGGCAGATCTTGCTTCACCAACATTTACTGGTACACCATCAGCACCTACTGCAGCACCAGGAACTGATACAACTCAGGTCGCAACCACAGCATTTGTTAAAGCCGCAGCAGATGCAGCAGCAGCAATTGCAAATGCATTAACAACAGATGATGTAGCAGAAGGAACAGCGCTGTACTTCACAGATGCTCGTGCCCGTACTGCTGTAGATGGAACAGCTCGTTCATTTACATCCGTTGAGTTAAACTCAGTTGCTAAGCAAGTTGCCGCAACAACAGGAAATATTGTAACCGCAGCAGCAACTACAGCTTATTCATGGACAAAGGCTTCATACCGAAGCGCTGAGTTCCTTGTTAAGTCAAAGACTTCAACACATACAGAAATCACAAAAATTATGTTGACCCTAGATTCTTCAGATAATGTTTATCTTACAGAATATGGAATGTCATCAACAAGCGGAACTTCTCTTCAGTCAATTACAGCAGACGTAAGCGGAACAGATGTAAGAATCCGTGTAACACCTGCAAATAACAATACCGAAGTAATAGTTACTGGTACACTGTTAGTATAATTAAATAAAAGGTAAGGGGTCCTTTCAAAACCCCACCAAAAACAATTAGGGGATATGTGAACTTAAATGGCAACAACAAATAAGAATTTTAAAGTCAAGAACGGATTAAATGTAGGCGGAACAGCGACATTTGATACCGACATTGTACTTGGCACTACTCCTATTGCTTTTGATACAAGCACTAAAAGGCTAAAGGTTTATATTGATAATGCCTGGCAGCCTATTGCTTTATACTCTGAAATACCAGATTTAACAGAACAACTTACATTTATGGATGTAGGTCTTTCCATTGATTATAATGGAGAACCAACATACATAATTCAGGGTAATGGTGTATCGCCTTCTGCATCATCTAAATTTATGGATGGCGGGTCACCAACGACTACATCGGTAGACTATATATTTGATTCAGGTGCACTTCAGTAATAATAAATTAAATGCTATAATATAAAATAGGAGAACAAAATGTCAACAGTAAGAATTCAAGTAAGAAGAGGAACCGCATCACAGTGGACCTCAGCAAATCCAGTTTTAGAAGCTGGAGAAATGGGCTTTGAGTCAGATACAAAATATCTTAAGTTTGGTGACGGAACAACAGCTTGGACATCACTAGCTTATGCAAACGACCCAGGTATTGCTAACCTAACAAACACCTTAACAGGATATGTTGAGATAACAGACATTGGAGCAATCTCAGGTGTTGCTGGATTAGACGCAAGCAAAAATCTTATTGTTCCAGGATCTTCTATTGTAATTGAAGGAGCAACAGATAATACTTATGAGACAACACTTGTTGTTACAGATCCAACAGCAGATAGAACAATAACATTCCCAAATGCTACTGGTACAGTTGCTTTAACCTCAGATATATCAGCATTAGTGGATAGCGCACCAGGAACATTAGATACATTAAATGAATTAGCAGCGGCACTTGGTGACGATGCAAACTTTGCAGCAACAATAAGTGCAGCATTATCTAATAAACAAAGCGTTGTTGCAAACGTTGGAGACACACAAATTGGATACCTAGCTTCAGCTACATCAAATATTCAAAATCAACTAGATGCCAAGCAAGCCATAGTTGCAAACATATCAGACACTGAAATTGGATACTTAAATAACGTAACATCAAATATACAAAATCAATTAGATGCTAAGTCTCCACTTAATAACCCTACTTTTACGGGCACAGTTTCTCTAGATTCTTCAATTATATTTGAAGGCGCTACAGCAAATGATTTTGAAATCACATTTGCAGCAGCAGACCCAACCGCAGACCGCACAATTACACTTCCAGACGAAACTGGTACCGTTCAGCTGAGAGTTACAGATGTTTCAGATACAGAAATAAGCTACTTAAATGGAGTAACATCTGCTATTCAAACTCAATTAGATGCTAAAGCCTCAACAACAAATTTATCTGATCATGCTTCAGATACAACTGGGATACATGGAATTGCAGATACATCAGCACTTGCAACTACATCTGGGGTTACTACAGCTGCATCAAATGCAGAATCAAATGCAATTACTGCAGCGGGGATTGCTGCAGCTTCAGCGATTGCTACAGCTGTAACTAACCATGAAAATGATACAACAAGCATTCATGGAATTGCAGATACCAGCATACTAGTTACAACAACTGGTACACAAACTCTAACAAATAAAACAATTACAACGCCTGCAGGACTCGTAAAAGGAGATGTAGGACTTGGAAATGTTGATAACACAGCAGATTCAGCAAAGCCAGTATCTACTTCACAGGCTTCAGCAATAGCAACTGCTAAATCAGAAGCAATTGCAGATGCAACATCACAAGTTAGCGCAATACTAAATGGTGCACCAGCAGCTCTCAACACACTTGATGAACTTGCAGCAGCACTTGGTGATGATGAAAACTTTGCAGCAACAGTAACAACCAGCCTTGGATTAAAGGTAGATTCATTAACACCAATTAGTCAAAAAACAGCATCATATACACTTTCTTCATTAACAGAAAGAGATGACTTAATTGAAATGGGTTCAGAATCAGCACTAACTCTTACAATTCCAACAAATGCAGCAGTTGCCTATCCAATTGGAACATCTATTGATATTCTTCAGACCTCTACAGGCCAGGTGACAATAGCAGCAGCAGGTGGAGTTACAGTAAATGCAACACCAGGATTAAAGTTGAGAACTCAATGGTCATCTGCAACTCTTTTCAAGAGAGCAGAAAATACATGGGTTGTCTTCGGAGACTTAACAGCGTAATACAAAATTCATAATAAACTAGGAGATTAAAATGGCATCAAGTAAGAAAACAGGTAAAAAATCACAGGCAGCCAATGATTTCTTGGCCCCATTTGTACCAACAATAGGAACGGCAACAAATGTTGGTACTGGTCGGGCATACAATAATGGTGCAGCAACAGTAACCTTTACTGCTAATGTCGATGGCCAGCCCGCTACATCTTATACAGCTACATCATCTCCAGGCGGATACACGGCATCTGGAGCGTCATCTCCTCTTACTGTTACAGGATTGCAGTCTGCAACTGCATACACTTTTACAGTAACTGCTACTAATGCAATAGGCACATCTAGTGCTTCATCTGCTTCTAATTCAATAACTGCAACAACAGTTCCTCAAACAATTCAAACAGCTGCAGTAACATCAACAGTTGCAAATAGAGATGATCTAACATGGACCGCTCCAGAAACTGGAGGAAGTGCCATAACAAGCTATACTGTAACATCTACAGATGGCCCTTCCTATACTGGAATTCTTGTAACTTCAAAAAATATTGATGAAACTGGTGGAACTTCACAAAGCTATGATGTTTATGCATTAAATGCTAATGGAACATCTTTAGCTAAAAGAATAGGACCAGTTACAACATTCTTTTCTCCTCCAGCATTCTTTGCACCACCGCTATTCTTTGGCCCACCAGGATTCTTTGCACCGCCGCTATTCTTTGGCCCACCAGGATTCTTTGCACCGCCAGCATTCTTTGCACCACCGCTATTCTTTGGCCCACCAGGATTCTTTGCACCACCAGGATTCTTTGCACCGCCATCATTCTTTGCACCGCCAAATTTTAGCGTTTGTAGACCAGCATGTAAAGCTCCTTACTACTGCGTCGGTGGCGGCTGTATCGTTTAATAGAAAAGGACACTAAATGCTTTTTTCAAAATACGCTCTAGCCGTAGAAGTAGAAGACTGCCTATTTGAAATATTTGACACTATTACTCATGAATTAGATTCAGAAATTGATAAAAGATATAAAAAAGGAACAAAAAATACAGCGATAGCTATTAAAGCTTTGAGCAATAAAAATATTAAAAATGGCTCTATCAACAATAACGGCCTATTTGAGTCTAAAGATAAAGATGGATTTCTAGAAATTGATGATAGTCAGCATGCATTTGTTTTTTTATCAGACAACAGGGTTTTTGGTGCAAGTATAATGACACAAGAATCTCCAGGATTCGAAAAATATATTAATGCCTTTCAATCAAAAGTCTTAGTTTTAGATATATCCTTAGAAGAAAATATTGGTATAGGCGATTTATGGGATACAAAAAGTTTTAAAAATATTAATGATTTAGATAAACAAAAAAACGAAACCCCATCAAAATGGAATCAATGGAAAAAAAATTTAGGTGAATCTAGGCCATGGCACCTTTTAGATCCAGAAAAAAAAATTCGCAGTAAAGAAATAATTAATAACAGAATGTTATTGTGCACTAGTTGCGAATTTTTCCTTCCTACAAAACAATGTAGCAAATGTCTTTGCTTTATGCCAGCTAAAGTTCACCTTTCTAATGCAGATTGTCCTATTGGCAAGTGGGGTAAAGAAGAAGATGCCTAGTTCCCCTAAGATTATATTTTGGATAGATAAAATAAATGATTCATATCCAAAAATTGAGCCAGCATCAATTAGAAGGGAATGGATGGATAAAACATATAATAAGTTGGCGTATATGTGCACTCCACTATTAGATGCAATGTCGGACGGCTGGGAAGTAAAACTGCCTCAAGATGTTATTGTTAAATGGAATGGATTATCTGAAGGCTTAGATGGAGAAAGACAAGACAACATATCTATTATTTCTGGAGAATTTTATGGTGACATAAAGATTGTATCTACAGATACTGGAGTAGGAGCAGTTACCTTCGTGCTTGGATTAATTGCAGAAACAGACAAAGATCACTATCTAAAAATTTCTGGCCCGCCAAATTATATATTTAAAGATGCCGAGCCATTGACAGGTTTATTGAGATCAGATCGTTTTATGGATCATCCACTACAAGTTACCTGGAAAATAAATAATCCAGATAAAGAAATACTTTTCCCAAAGGGTATGCCCATCTGCTTTATATCGATACATAAAAAAAATACTACAGAGTTTACAGAAGTAGAAATTAGAGAAATAGATGAAAACAAAGGTAGCAAACTTTTAAAATATACAAAAATGAGATCAAGTTATTTTAATAAAAATGGACCTTATAGTTTTCCTCAATTTTATAAAAATGGAATAGATCAAGACGGTCAAAAAGATTCTGAAATAATTAAAAAGATTAAATTAAAAAAAATTAAGTATCACAATTAATAGGATACGTGTTGCTTTAATTTATATAAATATGATATACTGAATATATTATATCTTAATCAAGCATAGGAGCAGTTTTGATAAAAGAACTGATTGGACCAGGAATAGTCGTATACAGAAATGTTTTTTCTGACACAGACTCTTTGATCCGTAGATACGAAAAGGTTCTAGGAAAAGAAGAGTCTTCTTGGGTGAGCGCAGAAACAAATGAAGACGGAGTACCGCAAAATTTAGGTAGAAATTGTAAAGATTTTGTTTATGATAGACCTCAAGATGATGAAAATGATGAACGCTCTATAGAGCTTAGGTCTTTATATGATATCGTGTTAGACCCAATAAAAGAATCTTTAAAAGACTATGAAAAAGATTTTCCAGTGACCGTAGAGTACTTTGAGTCTTTAAATATCATCAAGTATGAGCCAAATGATTTTTTTAATTACCATACCGATGATGGAAAGCATAGCAGGTACACAGTTTCTTGTGTTGGATACCTTAATGATGATTATGAAGGCGGTCAGCTTCATTTTAAATTTTTAAATGTTCTTTATACTCCAAGATCTGGAGACCTAGTTGTATTTCCATCTGCATATATATATGCTCATGCAGCATACCCAGTTAGAAAAGGAACAAAGTATATTGTTGCATTGATGACAGATAGAACAGTCGAAGGACATAGAAATAAATATGCAGAAAGAATTGGATAAAAAATGCTTGATAATGCTGAATTTTTAGCCCCAGGGATAATTGTATACAGAAATATTTTTACCCCTGAAATGGATTTAATCAATAGACTAGAAAACACCCTTTCTGATAGCTCAGACATTAATCAGTGGAGGGTAGCAAAAACTGGCTATGCCCTTGTTAACAAAAAGTACAGGGATTGCTACGATTTTAAAATCAAAAAAAATAGCAATGACGATACTGGTAAAAGCGAATCTACATTAAAATTAGAAAAAATTTGGGAAGATTCTCGTAACGTTCAGATACCTGCAGTAGAAGATTATAGAGAGATGTTTGGCTTAGCCCCTCTTAATTATTGGGAATCTTTTAATTTTATTAAGTATGGTAAAGACCAGCACTTTGATATACACTCAGATCACGGATATTCTTATATTTGCGTGTTGTCCTCTGTAGGATATTTAAATGATGATTATGAAGGCGGTGAACTATTTTTTGATAAGCTTAATATAAAAATTAAACCAAAGGCAGGCGACCTATACTTATTCCCATCATCCTATATATATTCTCACGCAGCAATGCCAGTAATTTCTGGGGAAAAATATTCTGTAGTCACAATGCTAGACTATTTAGAAGCACCACATACTCCAGATTATAGGGAAATAGAAAAAAGATACACTGACGGATATGTATAAGATAAAAGCATATGGACATGATGAAGTAAATTCGTCTATATCTCAACTAACAATTAAAAGAGAGTGGATGGACAACACTCAGAATAAACACGCATATAACTGTTTTCCAGTATCATTAGCCAACACCCTTGGCTGGGGTATATCATTTCCAGAAGACATATCTTTTATTTGGGATGGAGTTTCAGACTCATATCCTGGACATGTAAAATTTTTGTCTGGCGAGAAATATTGTGATGCCTCAAGAGGCAGTGGAACAATAAGCTTAAAATGCGATATAGTATTAGAAACTGAACAAAATACTACGATTCTAACTATGCCAGTCCCAAATCAATTTAATGAAGGTTTTCAGGCCTTTACAACATTGGTATCTTCATCTTTTTATCCTGGAGCAATACCAATAGTTTTAAAAATTACAAAGCCTATGGAGGTAATAACCATTAAAGCTGGGACCCCCGTAGTTAGCATACTTCCAATGTCTTTATCGCAAATTAATAATTCTGAACTTTTGGTTATGGATAAAGATAGCCATAAAGAATTTTTGTACGAGGGATCTGAATATGGAAATGCAATTAATCAAATAACAATGACTGGCAAATGGTCTGGTTTTTATAGAAATGGAACAGATCATAAAGGAAATAAAATAGGTAGCCATGAATTAAAAAAAATAAATCTGGTAACAAAAAATGCCTAAAATAATTTTTCATTCCAATCGATTGTATAACAATGTTTCTAATAAATTCCATCCAGTACCAGCTAAAAAGCTTTTCCCAAAATGGTTTTCTAATTCAGATAGATATATTTCTATTCCTGGTACAGAAAATAATTACATAAATCAGGAAGGCGGTAAAGTTCTTAATTTTAAAGCCTGTCCAGCTCTTATGGATTTTTTTACTTCAGGATATTTTTATACTACGCCATGCGATTTAACTTTTTATAAAAATGAAGCTGGAGAAATTCAAGTCAAAACAGAAATAGGGTTCGAAGACTTTTGTTCGAGAAGAGACCCAATGAAAGATTTTGTTGTTCCAAAAGGATATCACGATATGCATTTTCATTGGTATCCATCATGGGCCCCAAGCCTACCAAAAGGATACAGCGCAATTTATTTGAGTCCCGTAAATAGATTTGATCTTCCATTTATAACTAGTGCTGGTATAATAGATAATGACAGCATGAATACCCCAGGGCTTTTTCCATTTTTTTTACATAAAGATTTTGAAGGAGTTATACCAGCTGGTACGCCTTACGTACAGATATTACCTTTTAAAAGAGAGGATTGGGAAATGGATTTTAAATTTTATGACTATCAGGAGATACTTGATAGACATCAAGATCAAGCAAATAGGTACAGAACTAAAGATGGCGGGGCATATAAAAAAATAACATGGTCAAAGAAAAAATATGAGTGAGGATATAGTATGAAAATGAATGTAGAAAGAGCTAGATTTGCAAGACAATCAATAACTCCATCAGGACATTTCGGGAACTCGGCAGAGAATATAGTAGAGCTAGAAAATTTTATTACAGAAGAAGAACAAGAGTATCTTTTAAATTTTGCAAGGAATAACACCCTATGGGACCTCACAGAGTCACAATGGAATGAAAATGGAAATATTATATATGATCATACGGTCTGGGAAAATAGAGTTGCAACAATGTCTTCTTTGATGAAAGCAGATCCAAAGGTGGTAGATTTATTAAATATAATAACCGAAAGAATGAGACCAATTATTGAAGAAAAGTTTGACGTCTTGGTTGATCCAGCATCACCAGCAATAGTTAGGTGGCCAGTAGGAACAATGCAGTTTCCACATGCAGACAAAGAATTGCATGAAGGCCCAGATGCGGGTACAGAAAATGAATTTCCATGGTATGACATAGGAACAGTGTTTTACTTTAATGATGATTACGTAGGAGGAGAGCTATATTTCCCAAAACAAAATATAGTTTTTAAAACAAAGGCTAGGGGAGCATATTTTTTCCCAGGAGATTTACATTATATTCACGGAGTAAATGTAGTTAAAGAGGGGTGCAGATACACCTACCCACTTTTTTGGACAATAACAAAACTAGGAAGAGATAAAAATGAGTAGAGACTTTGATTTTTTTGAGATATACCCAAAGGTAGATGTTTATAAAAATTTATTACCAGATTCACAAAAATTAGCTGATATTGTAAAGAGATCAGCAGAATCTTCTGATGGGAAATACTATTTAAGAAAATGGGATAAGTGGGCAGTATTTGGAACATACACTCAGCAAAAACATGATCCTAACGAGCCAAGAGAGTATGGTCAGGTATATGACGATGAGAAATACTTGTCAGATTCTGTATATGACGCATACACAAAAGCTATAGCAAACTATACTGAAAGACATAATCTAAAAATGCCAGAAGGTGCAACACTTTTGACATCATCATTTTCAAAATATGACACTAATGTTGATTTGATGAAAAATAATATGTCTATGCAGTATCACACAGATTATATTATTTCTGAAAAAGACATGCCAGGACAAAAATTCTTTTTAACATGTACAACATATTTAAATGATAATTATGTGGGAGGAGAGATTGAATTCCTGATAGATGGCAAAACATATCCTTATAAGCCACAATCAGGAGACATACTAGTATTCCCATCAATAGAACCTTATTTTCATGGAGTTAAAACTGTTACTTCTGGAGAGAAGTTCTTTGTAAGAAATTTTGTGTCTTACCCATATTCTGGTTCACAAGAATGGTTAGATAAACAAAAATATTACGGAGCAATAAAGTGGGCAAAAATGGAACAAGAAAGAGTTGACAAAGAAAATCCTGGAAACATGAGATATATTAATATGGGGGAAAACAATGGAAATAATTAAGCATGAAGATGAAATTTTTCATATAACTGATGTAGTCACAAAAGATGAAGCAGAGAAGGTTATACAATATCTAGAATTTTTATCAGATTCAAATAATTTAAAATGGAATCAAATTTCATTTTATGACTCGTACGCTATGGGATTTTGGAATACAGATCCAACCCTACTTAATTTCGGTTTGCCAGCGGACTACTTTTTGCAACTAAAGCTAAAAATTAAAAAATTATGCGAGCAGGTCCTTGAAAGAGATTTAGATGAAGTTAGCTACCATGCACAAAAATGGATAGAGGGTGCTTTTGCTAGCTTTCACTCTGATAATACAGACGCAGATGGTAATTCTACGGCATTTGAAAGAAGCAAGTACGCTGCATTCATGTATTTGAATGAAGATTTTACTGGAGGCATATTAAATTTTAGAGACTATGATATAAGCATTACCCCAAAGATTGGAATGCTTGCAGTTTTTTCTGGAGGCCAAGGGCACGAGCATGAAGTCACAAAAGTTAAATCTGGAACAAGATATACAATCGGTTCATTTTGGGACAATGCTGGCATTGTTTATACCGAAGAGCAAAAAGCAATTAGAGCGGAAGAGCTTGCAAAAATAAGAAAAGATCAAGAAGAAAGCTACAAAGTTTGGGCAGAAAATAAAGAAAAAGGAATAACGCCAGACTACCTTGGTAAAAATGGAGAATAAGTGAATTCAACAAAGCTATATGAAAACGTATACTATTATGATAATTTATTTGAAAATATAAATGATTACCTAGATCTTTTATCTGATGATGATCTTATATGGGAAGATTGGTTTTCAAGTAATAATTTATTTCAATATGGGCATTATACTGGCGGTCAACATACTCTGAAAGCAACATTATTAGATCCAATTAAAAATGCTATGGATATTTGTCTAAAAGATTATGTAAAAAATACTAATTTAAATTTTGGGTGGATTCCAGAATTTTATAAAATACACAGATATTTTACTGACTCTTACATGGGGCCACACGTAGACTCTATAGACAAAACATCTTTAAAGTCACCAACAATATCAATTGTTATTTATTTAAATGATGATTACGAGGGTGGAGAGATATATTTCCCAGAACAAGGAATAAATATAAAGCCAAAGGCTGGAAGCATGATTATATTTCCATCATATGCTCCATATTACCATCAAGCAAAAGCAGTAACAAAAGGCACCAAGTACATGTGCCCAATATTTTGTTTCAAGGAGCCTTTTTAAGGTATAATCTTATTATGTCCTATAAGTACTCAGTAATAAAAGATAATCCACTAGGCTTTTGGTTTTTAGATGAGCAGTCTGGAACTACCGCCATAGATATATCTGGTTGCGGAAATAATGGAGTTTACTTACAGTCCTTTTCTAACCCTCCTTTGCCCCTGACATACGGAGGAATCAATTCAGTAGAAATAAGTAATTTGCAAAGTATTACTTTTCCACTAACATATAATTATTATGGTATAAGCAAAGAGACCCCAATTGCAAACAGCAGCTATTCTTATAATCCTTTTACAATAGAATGTTTTATTTATCCAAAAAGTCTTACATCAACAATGGAGCCAGTTGTTGCAGATGCAGCATCAGGGGTTGGTCTTTATGCCAATAACAATGGAGTAGCATTTGCATTAAAGGGTTTGTCAGATTCTAATTCAAGAGTTGATTTTGCCATACCTAACTTTAGCCGTGTTGTACATATTGTATGTGTTTATTCTGTATCAGATATATCAATATATATAGATGGAGAAAAGCAGGCAGTAAAAACACTAGACAACTTTAACTTTACTAACTCCTCTTTGGCATTAAAGTGTGGTCCAACATCTAGCTCATCAAATAAATTTTTAATAGACTCTGTTGCAATATACAGGTACTCCTTGTCAGAGTCTCAGATACAAAATCATTACAGCCTAGCACAATCCATACCAGCCTTTAATACAGTATTCCCAGATTTGGGAGAGTTGTTTGATATATATGATACAAACATATCAACTAAATTTGAGTACTCTTATCCAGCTAGAAAGCCCTGGAAAGACATGACAACTTCAGGGCTAGAATATAATTTTATAAAAAATAGAATACAAATTCCTATAGGCACTGGAAATTCTCAGTCAGCATTTTTTACCGAATTTTTATATATACCATCACAATACGGAATAGATAGCTCTAAGATAGAGTGGGTAGCAACAAGCGGTGTCGCTGTATACTCCAGCCTTGACGGGGTAACATATGTTCAATGTGAAAACGGATCTAAGATACCTCAATATGGAAATTATACAAGCGGGGAAAGCTTTAGTAGTTCTTATCAGCTTTATATAAAGGTAGTTTTTACAACAACCAACGATCTTTTAAACAATCCTTTTATGCAAAGCCTAACTATTAAATTTTATAAGTCACAAACTCTTTATGCAACAAACTCATCTAGCTATATATATCAAATGACAGATGATTCGGCATATGACTCAAAGTCATATATTGGAGACCAAAAATACGCAATTCTTTCTAGGAATAAGTACGGAGGCATTTGCACAAAAGAAGATTCTGGATTTTATTTAAATTTATCTAACCTTTCTACATCAATGGAATTCTTTTATACCCCCAAAGACTTGTCTGGCGGCGGGCTTATATACAGAGTTGATCCTAACATTATAGAGCTCTCTGGAGGCCTATACAACACCTCTTACACTGGTCTAGATATAGTTAGTGGAGGGCTGTACAACTCATCTTATACGACCTCCTATGACGCAGGACAGGTAAATAGAGATATAGGAGTTGCTTACACATGGGCTTCTTCTGGAGCTATTACCAAAGATAATATTAAAAAAATATATGTAAATGGGGTAGATAAAACATCTCAAACTTCAATATCAAATGTTTTTAAGGCTGGAGAAATGTACCACGTAGTACTTGTTTTTGAGGAGCAGATAATAAATTCAGTTAAGATGGGTTATTCTGTCGACGGAGGTTCTGAATCTCTATATCAGTATATATCAATGTATGACTACGAGCTAGACTCTGGAATTGTCTCTGATCACTACCAAATTTATATAAATGGAGACCCAACAGTAATATCTGAAGCGTCCTTCTCCCTGACAGAAAATGCAGTTGAGCTGTTCGATAACGACTGGCTTGTGATTCAAAACGTTTAAATCTGTCGTTCATACTGACAAAAGCTGGACTTAAATAAAAGATAATGGTAGAATAAGTGTCTATGGACTTCAATAAGATTGGCACTAAGGTTTTAGACGAGGAAACAACACTCGGTATTTATGTATGGGAAATTGACGGGAAATGGGTCGGAGACGACGAAGGAAATTATTTATCAATTACATCAATGAAAGATAACAAAGAAAGAATTGAAGCCCTAAGAAAAGCCGTTTCTGGTTATGGTATAGACAGAGGACAGCCACTATTTTTGTCGGGAAGACGCAAGATTGATGATGAAGAATATCAGTATCAGCAGTCAAGACTTAATCTAGGTCTTGTGCCAGATCCATTAGATGTAGGTAATTATAAGGATGAGATGAAAAAGCTCATAGTGCCAGGGAGATAAAAATGGAACATATTGATGAAGCACCAGAAGTAAACGATGAGATTCAATTATCTAGCGCTGCAGACTGGTTTTCTTTTAAAAAGGAAACAGAGCACGATGACCCCTTCCTAATCCAATTAGATGATATTAGAAAATTAAACGGATTAAGTCCAGCATTTCGCAGAAAGCTTAGCAGAGAATTTTCAAAATCTTTTACTGGAATAGATAGTGCATCAACACAGCAGAACTTATTGGCACAAGCCATTACTGGCTATGCAATGTTTGACCTGGTTCAACCAATATATAACTTAGAATATCTTTCAAAAATCTATGAAGTTTCTACATATAACTATGCAGCAATTAATGCAAAAGTTGCAAACATTGTGGGTCTTGGATATCAGTTTGATGAAACAAGAAAAACAAACGATGCTTTAGACGGAATCACCGATGAAAAACAATTACAGAGAGCTAGAAAAAAGCTTGGAAAACTAAGACAAGATTTAGAGCAGTGGCTAGAAGATGTAAATGATGAAGAGACATTTACAGAGACTCTCATTAAGGCGTATACAGATTTAGAAGCGACTGGTAACGGCTTCATTGAAATAGGCAGAACAACCCGTGGAGATATTGGTTATATAGGCCATATCCCAGCAAAGACAATGCGTGTAAGAAGACTTCGTGATGGATTCATGCAATTACTTTATGGCAAGGCAGTCTTCTTCAGAAACTTTGGAGATCAAGAAACGCCAAACCAAATTGCTGGTGGTCTAGAAAGACCAAACGAAATTATTCATCTAAAAAAATATACACCAATGGATAATTATTATGGAATCCCAGACATCATAGCTGCCCAGGTAGCACTTGCTGGAAATGAATTTTCTGGTCAATATAACCTTGACTACTTTCAGAATAAAGCAGTACCAAGATATATAATTACCGTTAAAGGTGCTAAGCTTTCTCCAGAATCAGAAAGAAAATTACTTGAGTTTTTCCAGGTTGGATTAAAAGGCAAAAATCATAGATCACTTTATGTCCCGCTTCCAGCAGATACTCCTGACTCAAAAGTTGAATTTAAGATGGAGCCAATAGAGGCGGGATCACAGGAATCATCATTTAATGTTTATCGCAAGGCAAATAGAGATGAAATTCTTTTGGCCCATAGAACACCAATTTCTAAAATTGGTATTCCTGAAGGAATTAATTTAGCAGCAGCCAGAGATGCAGATAAAACATTTAAAGAGCAGGTTTGCAGACCAGCACAAATGAGATTAGAGAAAAAAATTAATTTAATTATTGCTGAAAAAACAGATGCGGTTCAAATTAAATTTAATGAGCTTAGCCTTACAGATGAAGATACTCAGTCAAAGATTGATGAGAGATATTTGAGAATGCAGGTTATTACTCCAAACGAAGTCCGACTAAGAATGGGTAAAATTCCAATTGAGGGCGGAGACGAAGTTATTCAATTAAAGCCACAACAGCAGGCAGAAATTAGAGCTCAGGCTGGGCAGACAAGAACCAGAGATAAAGAGAGACAAAATAATTCCCCAGATATTTCTGGAGAAGCCAGAAATCCAAAAGGCGACGGCAGTAAAGTAGAATAATCTACTCAACCGTTATTTGCCTTTTGATGTATATACCTATAAAATTAAGCATATGAATATCGAAAAATCTTATTGGTCATCAAATGGGGAAAATCTTCATTTGTCGGTTCCCTTTACAAAGGTAAATATCGAGAAAAGAACAGTCTCAGGTTTTGCGACATTAGACAACGTTGACCAAACAGGTGATGTTGTAACAGCAGATGCAAGCCTTAAGGCCTTTGAAAACTTTAGAGGCAATCTCAGAGAAATGCATCAGCCACTCGCAGTAGGCAAAGTTGTTTCTTTTAAGCCAGAAACATACTACGATCAAGATTCAAAAAATTTTTATAATGGCGTTTATGTAACCTCATACATCTCAAAGGGCGCACAAGATACCTGGGAAAAAGTTTTAGACGGCACACTTACTGGTTTTTCAATTGGCGGAAAAATTAAAGATTCAGACAATGAAGTTAATAAAGCAACAGGGCAATCTGTAAGATTTATTAAAGATTATGATCTAGTAGAACTTTCAATTGTCGACTCTCCAGCAAATGAATTGTGTAATATTTTTTCAATTGAAAAAGCAAATGGCACAATGATATTTAAAGGAATGGTTGCAGATATCGTAACAGAAAATATTTTTTATTGTGAAGAAAGCAACTCTGTATTCCTTTCTCCAGAAAAAACATTTGATTCACCAATCACTGGAAAGCCAGCGTCTATTATTGGATGGGTAGAAAAATCAGACATTAATAAGTCTGTCGAAGTACAAAAAATTCTTGATTCATTTAAGAAATCAAGATTTACGTTGCCTGATACACAAACAATTGCAAAACAGGCAAACGCAGAAGGAGGTAATGAAGTGTCAGAAAACACAGAAAACACAGTGGTTGAAGAGACCGCTGTTGAAGAAACAGTTGCCGTTGAAGAAACGCCAACAGCTGAAGAAGCTCCTGCAGAAAATGCAGTTGCAGACGCTCCTGCCGAATCTCTGGAAAAAGCAGCCGACGTATCAGAAGTTATGGTTGATGAACCTGATTTTGCAAAGATGCTTGGTGATTTAAAAGGCTTTTTCTCAGAAACTCTAAATAAGGCTGCACAAACAAATGCAGACCAGGTTTCAACCATTAAAGATACTGTTGAGTCATTCAGCAAGAGCGTAGATGGAAGAATTTCAGAGTTGGCAGAACAGCATGCTATTTTAAGCAAGGCTGTAGAAGATATAAAGAACACAATTGACGGCGTTGAAAAGCGTGTCGATGCAGTAGAAGGTGAGACTGCAATTAAGAAGTCCTCAGATCTTGGCGGATCTCAGGGAGTAGTAATCAAAAAATCAAAATGGAACGGTTCTTTCCTCGGTTCCGTATCAGATTTAATCAAATAAGGGTAGGTGAAATAAAATATGAGCAATGAATTATTAAAAGATATTGCAGCTGGAACAACAGCTACAGGTACATTTGCTTCAACAACTGGTGGTACAGGAGTACACATAGCGTCTGAAGCAGGTAACGGTGGTTTGCTAAACCCAGAACAGTCTGCTCGCTTCCTTGATTATATGTTCGATGCAACCGTAATAGGCAAAGTCGCACGTACAGTCCGTATGAAGTCAGACACAACCGAGATTGACCGTATTGGCGTTGGTGAGAAGCTTATGAAGCTAGCAACCGAAGGTTCAGATACTGCTTCAAACTCAGCAGTTACATTCTCAAAGATTTCTTTGACAACAAAGAAGCTTCGTCTTGACTGGGAACTCTCAACAGAGTCTCTAGAAGACAACATTGAAGGTCCAGATCTAGAAGATCATATTGCAAGACTTCTTGCAACACAGGCTGGAAATGACATCGAAGATGTTATCCTAAACGGTAACACATCACTCACAGGAGATGCACTTTATAAGGCATTTAACGGTGTAGTTAAGAAGGCAAAGACATACGGTCACGTTGTCGATGCTGGTGGAGCAGCAATTACAAGAGCCGTATTCAACTCAGCTCTTAAGGCACTCCCACGTAAGTACAAGCAACGTCGTACAGACCTTCGCTTCCTTGCGGGATCAAACTTGATCCAGGATTACTTATACAGCACTTCTAACTCAACAAACTTTGCAAACCCACAGGATATTGCTTCTGGCATCATCCGTGGTGAAGTTGCACCAGTTTCAGGTCCAGCAGGATATGTAGCTCCATATGCGTTTGGTATTCCAATCGTTGAAGTTCCACTTCTTCCAGAGACACAAGACGGTGACTACTCAGGAGAGACAGGCTCACACGGAGACGTCCACTTGACATTCCCAAATAACGTAGTTATTGGTATCAAGCGTGATGTAACCGTTTACCGCTTCTTCTGGCCACGTAAGGACTCAATTGAGTACACAATGTATACTCGTGTTGGCGTCCAGATCGAACAAGCAAATGCTTGGGTCGTAGTTAAGAACGTTAAGGTAGCTTCCTAATTAATTAGGTTAGCCTAAAGGCCCCCATATTTATATATGGGGGCTTTTCATTGTAAATTAGTAATGATATAATTGTTTTACCTAGAATAAGGAGAAATATATGTCATTTGAGACATTAAAAGTAGCAGAGCTTAAGAAGATCGCAGAAGATTTTGCGGTTGACACAGAAGCCTTAAAGAATAAAGCAGATATTATTGCAGCACTTACAGAAGAAGGCGTAACATATTCTGTTTATGCAAAAACAATTGAAGTTCTTCAAGAGGCCGAAGTAGAGGCAGATGAAGTATTGCCGAAGTTTGATCCAAAGAAAGATCAGCCAAAGGACAGTGTTTTAGTTAGAATGACAAGAGCAAACTTTAGATATGATATATTGGGATACACTTTTACGCAAGATCATCCATTTATAGCAATGAAAGAAGAAGACGCTCAAAAAATTTTTGATGTGGAGGAAGGTTTTCGTTTAGCGACACCAAAAGAAGCGCAAGAGTTTTATAGCTAAACAAGCCTATAATAATGGCAGAGATATATGTAGATCAAACAGCACCAATTAAAACAAAGATATTCTATGGCGGGGATATCATTGATGCCGATGGCAATGTAACTGCAACCGTTTATGATATTACTAATGATCCAGCCTTATCTCCATTAGTAAGCTCAACTGTAGCTGTTCACACAGCAACAGCGGTAAAGTCAGAGGTTGATGCTGGAACATATGAAATAATACTTCCATTATCATTAGTCCGCAGAAATAAAAAGTTTAAAATTCAGTGGAGCTATCAGATAAGCGCAGTTAGTGGATCACACTTCTCATATATTGATGTTGTGACCCCGTATGCAAGCATGTTTGATATTATAGATGATTTAGGCTATGGAACAGATCCAGGAGATGCAAACTCCAAGACTTATCATCAACTTCAGATGGCAGAAAAATGGGCTAGAAAAATAATTGAAAATTATACTGGTCAAACATTTTATTTATACGATGATGTACATATAGTCTATGGAGATGGAGCAGATTCTTTAAGGCTTCCATTTAAAATAAATTCTCTTCACGAGCTTTACGAAAACGATGTCCTTGTTTTAGATAATATTAACGATGTTAATAACTGGATATATGACACTCAAATATCTGAAAGCGGATTTGGCGTCAGGGTTAATCGCGCTAACATGTTGGATAACACAGTTTATTCTGCAAACGGCATGGTTCCACCCCCTTACAATGATACTTTTGGTGGGGCATTTAAAAGAGATTCTGTTTACAAAGTTCAAGGACGATACGGATGGGACTTTATTCCAGACGAAGTAGAAGAAGCAACTATACATTTAATCAAAGATTACTTCTCAAAAGATAGAGCATGGAGAAACAAGTATGTTCAAAACGTACAGTCATTTGACTGGAAATTTGAATATAGCAGCGAGTCTTACCGTGGAACAGGAAATGTATATGTAGATCAAATCCTACTTCCATATGTAATTACTCAAATGGTAGTAATCTAATGTTCGATTTGGTCGATGCTATATTTAGCATGAATCTAGATGTTTATACTCAGTCAGACCTACAAGATGCCGACACTGGATTAATTAAAAAAAGCTGGCAGTATACAAAAACCGTAGACTGTCATGCAAAAGCATTTATATCAAATTCTTCAACCTCAAGAACTGGAGACAGACAAGTCTTCGGAAATATCTACGAGAATACACAGATGCTTGAAATTAGAACACACGATAAATTAACTTTAAGACAAAAAATTTCTAATATTAGAGATGCCAGTGGAAACTATATATGGACAGAGCTTAACTTCCCAGAAGATACACCGACTGTATTTGAGGTAGTTGGAAGTACGCCAATCACAGACCCATTTGGAAATACTCTGGCATTTAGCACAATTGTTAAAAGATCGGAGAACCAGGTAATTGGCGTCTAGCGAGTTATTAGTTGCAACAGCATCTGCTTTAGAAACAGTCGGATCTAAGCCAAGCTCTAAGTACCCAATCCAGGAGACCCTTGTAGCTCAGGTATCTGCAGTTATTTATTATAAGTCTATGGTTATGTCAGAACTAACAACTAGTAAATCATTTAAGACCAAGTTTAATAAAGTAATCTTTGATCAAATAAATGAGGACTTTGGTAGCTATATCGATGCTCAGGCTAGAACAAAGCCAAAAAGCCTGCACCATGTTTATGAGTGGCAAAAAACTGGAATCAAAGAAGCAAGACTATTTAATCTAAATAAAATAGATAGCGGAGAACTAGGGTTCGGAGTCTCATATAAATTTAATCAATCTAGGACTGCTGTTCCAAATAAATATTCAAAAAGAAAAAACGTATTTAAAAATAAAGCTGAAATAATGGAAAAAGGAATAACCGTTGTAGTGTCCCCACGTTTCGCTGAGAGACTAGTTTTTGATTCGGGGTTAGGATATACTGTCTTCATGCCCAAAGGGGCCTCTGTGACCATTACAAAGCCTGGTGGAGTGGCTGCAAAGCAGTCCTTTGAGACAGCATACAAAAGATTTTTTACAAGCAATTTAGTTAACCTATCTATTAAAAAGTCTGGATTTCAAAAAATATTTACATATAAGATGAAAGACATATTAAGGGTGCCAAGAGAAGTCAGGAAAGTAAAATATGTATTTTCTGGTAGAATGTTAAGGGCGGAAGCAAAACAGGCAATAGAGAATGCATTTGGAGGATTAGCATAATGGTAAATTATAAATTAGATGCAATGTTAGATCTAAGAAAATACTTATGGCAGGAATTACAGGATGCCGATATATTTGACCCGAATGACTATGATACTACTGGCACTGGGAATATATTAATTCCTATTGTTCCAGTTCAACAGCCTGCCGAATTTAATCAGTTCTTGAGCGGGAAGAAGCATATTGTCTATGATAAGATAAGCCTAACCTATGAAGATAATTGGATGATATGCAATGAGCAAATACTCTTTACTATTTATGCAACAGATGTGGCAGATATTAATGAGATCACAAATTTTATGGTAGACCTATTTAGAAGAATGGATCATTCTGCTAGGGATATTAATTCCTCAGATCAGTCTACCCCTCAATTTAAATTCTACAATACCTATGTTGCTGACATATCTCCAACAACCCCCTCAACAGAGCAATTAGGGTTTTTATCATCAGATGTTATATTAGAGATTAAATACAGCAGGATCTTAGACCAAAATGGTCGATATATTTAGTTTGCCTTATATTGAATAATGCCGTATCATTAGACCTAGAGGAAAGGGCCTAGCCAGCCAAATTTTTAAAAAATAATAATTTTTACAGGAGGTTTTAAAATGGCAACACAAGCCACAGGAAATGCAAAGAATATTCTCGTAGGAGCATCACCATTGTTCCTTACAGTCGAAGATTCAACAGTAGATGGTTATGTTGAAAACATGGAGCCAGGTGCTGCAAAGTCATTTGTAGCAAACAAGAATCGTGCAGTACCAGCTTTTTCAGGTACAGCTTCATATACAACTACACTAAATTCAGTAACTACACCAACAGGAGCAACAGTTTCTGTAGGTACAGCTGATGGCGCTGCATATCGCAACGTAGGTTTTACAAATAACGGTCTTCAGATTACTTACAACCCAACATACGGTTCAGTAACAGTAGATCAGCTTCTTGATACAGCAAAGCTTTTCAAGGAGTCAATGGAAGTTATGATTGCAACAGAAATGTCAGAAGGTACACTTGAGAATATTCTCGTTGTATTTGGACAGAAGGCTGCAACACTTGCATCAGGAACACTAGGAATTGAGGCAGGTGCACTTGGATCAGCTCCAACAGAGCGTCAGCTAATTGCAATTGGACAGGCTCCAACAAACTCAAGCCCAAATTCAGAGCGTGTTTATTATGCACGTAGAGTTCTTTCTGTACAACAGTCACAGTTCTCACTTGCACGTAATAATCCAACCACATTCCCAGTAACATTCCGTCTTCTCCCATCAGGAGATACAGTATACGCTGGATCAGAATATGGTAAGATCATTGATCGTACTTGGACACCAGCATAATAATTTAAATTAACTTAAATTAAGGAAAGCCCCCAGAAATGGGGGTTTTCCGTTTGTATTAGTAAATCCTTTTTGCTATAATCATATAGACACTATCCAAGGAGGATACAATGGCAAGTACAGTATACGACGTAGAAGAAATTAAGCTACAAAATGGCGCAACAGTAAAGTTGAAGCCGCTCACAATCAAAGAACTACGCAAGTTCATGACAGTAATTCAGAAGACAGCTGAAGTAAAAACTGAAGACGAAACTTTAGATATCTTAATTGATGCATGTGCAGTTGCATTAGAGAAGCAACTACCAGAATTGGTACTAGATAGAGATGCATTCGAAGACGTACTTGACGTACCGACCATCAACCGAATCCTAGAAGTTTGTGGCGGAATTAAGATGGACGACCCAAACCTTCTAGCGCAAGCGGCTCTGGCTGGTCAGATCTAGATCTTGCGTCACTAGAAGGGGAAGTTTTTCTTTTAGGTAATTGGAAAAATTACGAAGAACTAGAAGAAAATCTTTCAATGGCGGAATTAATCCAGACTTTTAAGTCAATGCAAAAAAATGAATCGGAAAAAAGAAAGTTCTTGGCTTCGATACAAGGCATAGACTTAAATGATGAAGTACAAGAAGGTCCTACCTTCGATGATATACAAAGAAAGGCACTTGGAATAAATGCATCAGGAGATGATGTAGTTTCATTACAAGGATCTTTTGCAGCACAAGCTGGATTTGGTATCGGAGAAGGGCTTGGATACTCTAAGGAGTGATAAATGGCTGATGATCAAGTCGTAACTAATATAGTTGCCAGGGCTGATTTTTCTGACCTTATTGCTAATGTACGAAAGGTTACTACCTCGCTTGCTGCGATGCAGCAACAAATTGGTTCTTCAAACAAAGTACTTTCTGCACAGATAAATGCTGTTAACAGAAGCTTTGGAGAAACCCTAAGATCAACAGGACAGTTCTCAACCCACTTTGTTTCTTTAGCAAATGACGTTGATACATTTGGAAAAAGATTAGACGGCGGAAAGCTTAAGCTAAGAGATTATTTTTCCACACTTCAAACTCATACAAGAACATCAGGCGGACTTATAAGAGACCTTGCCAGGCAGCAGGTTCAATTACAAAATGCTATATTGCAACCCTTGGGCAGAAACGCCCAAGGGCTTATGCAGTTTAATGTTCATGTTCCACAAGGCTTAGACCAGATAAAAAATAAAGGTGCAATTGCTAGACAAGAAATGCAAATCCTTAATAAGGTTATGCAGGAAGGTTCTGTAGGCCTTATTAACTGGGGTAAAAATACTCAATGGGCTGGTCGTCAATTAACTGTAGGATTAACTGTTCCAATCGTAGCATTTGGAGCAGCAGCAGCAAAAGCATTTAGAGAAGCAGATCAAGAATTAACGAGACTAACAAAAGTTTACGGTGGTCTTTCTGCGACATCATCTTCAGAGCTTCAGAAAGTAAGAAGAGATGTAACTGCAGTTGCAAATGAATTAGCCAGAGGATATGGAGCTTCGTTTAAAGAAACCCTTGCCCTTTCTGCTGATATAGCCGCAACTGGTAAACAGGGTTCAGAGTTACTGGGTTCAATTAGAGAAACCACACGTCTGGCGGTACTTGGTGAAGTAGATAGACAAGATGCTATGAAGGCAACCCTTGCAATTCAGTCCGCATTTAGACAAGACACAGACGAGCTTGCAAAGTCAATTAACTTTTTAAACGCCGTAGAAAACCAGACATCTACAACTCTTAATGATTTGGTAGAAGCAATTCCAAAAGCTGGTCCAATTATTAAGGGACTCGGCGGAGACATACAAGATTTAGCTCTTTATCTTACAGCAATGAAAGAGGGTGGAATTAATGCTTCAGAAGGAGCAAATGCAATAAAGTCTGCTTTAGCATCTTTAATTAACCCTACTGACGTTGCAGTCAAAAAGTTTCAGGGATTTGGCATAGACTTGATGGGCATTGTGAATAACAATGCTGGAGATGTTACAAAGACACTTTTTGCTTTACAAGGAGCATTAAATAAATTAGACCCATTGCAAAAGTCACAAGCGATTGAACAGCTTTTTGGTAAGTTCCAGTTTGCCAGACTATCTGCGTTATTCGAAAATTTAGGTACACAAGGAAGCCAGACACTTAAGGTTATGGACCTTATGAAGGCAAGCTCTAAAGAGCTGGAATCAATTGCAAGTCGAGAATTAAGCATGGTTACAGAGTCTGCTTCTGGTAAATACAAAAGAGCTGTAGAAGGACTAAAAGCAAACTTAGCTGAAGTAGGAGAAGAATTTTTAAAGGTTTCAACATTCTTTATTAATCTTGTAGATGGAATTATTCAGTTTGTAAATAAATTACCAGCACCAGTTAAAACAATATTAACATTCCTGGCTGGCTTAACAGCAGTCACTGGGCCTTTGATTATGCTCACGGGTGTTCTTGCAAACTTCCTGGGATATGTAATAAAAGGCGCATTTCACCTTAAAGCATTATTTAAAGGCGGAGAAGGCTGGAGAATGCTTACTCCAGAAATACTTGCAGCACAAAAAGCTGGAAGCTTAATAGAAAAAACATTTTACAGCGACGCAAAAGCAGCATTAGCTTTAGCAGAAGCACTTCAAGTTTTATCTGCTGGAATGACCTCTATTCAATCAAAGATGACTCAAGGAGTTGTTTCTGTACAGCCAATGCTTTCAACTGTTGCTGGAAGTATAATAAAGCCTCCAGGAGATGATGGTGGTGGCGGCGGAGGCGGTGGAATACCAAGAATAGTAGATCCAAGAAATCCTTTAGTCGGTCCAGCTGGCACACGTGCCAGCGCACACATGGTACCAAGATCTGGAATGACTCCAGAACAACGTGCCGCTCAAACAATTCACAGTTTCTTGCCAGCACCAATACCAGTTAATCAAGCAGTCGGTGCAAACCCACAAATATTTGCATCAGGAGATTTACCATCAGTACCTGGCTTAACAACAATTTTAGGAAAATCGGGAACAGTATCAACTGGCGTTGTATCATCAGAGGCAGCTAAATGGCATACAATGATAGGAGCTCTATCAATGATGACAAAGACCGAAGTTGCTCAAATGAAAACTCAGATAAGAACAACTGGAACCGTAACATCAGAATTCACTCAGGCCTTCGGATCACTTCTTCCGCAGATGACATCCATTTCAGAAAATGCTGCACGACAATCCGCTATTATTGTTGCTGAAGCAAAAGCTGGAACTATATCTGTTCAAACAGCAAGACAAAGAATTATTGCATTAAATATTCAAGTTGAGCAATTAATGGCTCAAGCAACTATGGGAACGGCATCCTCACTTGGAAGAACCGCAGTTCTTACTGGAGTTCCTACATTAGATCAACCAGTTGTAGATCCAAAAACTGGTAAGTCAAATATGCGAGAGCTATTTAAAAAAGGAAAGACAAGATCATTCGTAGATGACCTTGCCAGACTCATGGGTGTTAGAACATGGGGAGCAGGATATTCAACCCATACAACAATTCCTATTAGAAGAAACATGGGCGGTAAAGTATATAACCCAGAAGTTCATGGAAATGTTGTACCAGGTGATACCTCTATTGATTATGATAATACACCAGCAGTATTGCGTGAAGGCGGATTTATATTAAATCAAAGTTCTTCCAGGGTAAATCCAGATCTTGTTAACCTGGCCAAAAATTCAAAAAATGCAGGCGGTAAAATTGTTCCAGCCATATTAACACCAGGAGAAACATATTTCCCACCAGAAATAGCACAAGAAATAATGCCGACTCTCGAAAAGGCAAACTCTGGTAGCGTAATTAAATTATTAAATTCTGGAGGAATGTTAGGCGGAAGAGTATCAAGTAAAAAACTTAACTATGGAGTTAGGGTTTCTCCAATAGATATCTTATCTAAATTAGGAAGATGGAATCCTAGCATGGCTAGGGGTGCTAGAAGAATATACGATACAAGATCATCTGGATCTAGAGCAAGTAATTCTCCAAGAACATTTGACCCAGGATCTCAATTTGGTCCAGAAACATATCATTCTTTATTCAGAAGATCAAGTGGTACATGGGGTGTACATGGCGGAGCCTTAAGACATGGAGAAAGAGATTCGGACGAAGTTCTTGGCCATGTTATTACTAGCAAATTCTTAAAGCAGTTTAAGGGTCTACCTGAACAAGGCTCTAGTAGAGTATTAACTGGTTCTCAGTTTGAGTCAAGATTTGGATCAATGCCAGGCGGAGCAACTGCATCAAAGAAATATCAAGTACTGCCAGATAATTTAATCACGATTACAAAAGACTTTAATGCCGCTCTACTTAATGGCAGCGCAACTGGAGCAATGTGGCTTAGCTCACAAAGACAGCCGCAACACTTCATATCTTTGCTTTCTCATCTATTAAATTCTGGAGTACCATATAAGGTTGCTTACAGAGTTGCTGGTAAAACATTAGCAAGAATAAATAAAGCCATGTATAGGCTTAAGGATACTAGCCTTACAGAAACAAAATGGGGCAACATAGTAGACTCTTCTATGCAGGCAGAGATATCTGCCCTTTCTCGTTCTTATACAAAGGGGTCAATGCATTCGTTTAATGCTGGAGGAATTGTTCCTGGAGGAATGGTTTCAGGAAATAGATTAAATTATGGAATACCAGCTTTAGCTGCATCTGCTATAGCTAGATTAACCTCAAGGTGGAAAACACCATCTCCTTATTCTCCTGCAACTCAAAAACATGATTGGACAAATACAGATCCTCTACACGGACCTCTGTTTATTGGTAAAGCAGATATTGGATCAGAAGGAGTTCGTAGAAGCCTTTCATACAGCATACCTTCTCAAAGAGGCGGCAAGCAGATAGTAGGTATTTCACCAATGATGTCTAATGATCCTAGATATCTAATTGAAAGATATATGGCGGGAGACAAAGCAGTACTTGCTAGAATGAGAGAAGAAAGTCGTACAGGATTAAATTCTCATCCACTAAGCATTCAGTCCTTATTTAAATCAGTATCTAGACGTTTTAGAGGTACTTTATATAGAGGAATGACTCCTCAATCTGTAGCAGATACACTTCCAAAACATATTGTTGAAGCTATTGAAAGGGCTAGAGCAACTGGAGACTTTTCTCAATTAATAGGCAAAGCTTTTATAATGAGAAGGGCATCATTTACAGCCGATCCACGACTGGCACAGTTCTTTGCCCCTGGTAGTGGTGGACTAGTATTACAGGCATCTTTATCTGGAAGAAGAGTTACTCCTACTTCGGAGATGTTCCCTGATAAAAAATTCCAGGCTCCTTATGGACAAGACTGGAGTAGAGGAATTTCCAGCAGAAGATACAGGTCAGAACAAGAATCTTTGGTCGGAGGAAGATTTATAATTACTGGTTTTGATGGCAAAAAACTTATTGTTGAAGGAAGAGCAATGGGTGGACCAGTTAGCGGAGCAACACCTTATATGGTGGGAGAAAGAGGCCCAGAGTTATTTGTTCCTAAAAATAGTGGCGGAATAATACCTAACTATGCATTAGGAGGAGTTGTAAAAGGCGGAAAAATAAATTATGGAGAGCTCCCTCCAGGCTGGGCACAGTCGCTTGCTCAACCAACACTAGCCGATCAGATGAGGGCTTCTGGAGAACTTCCTTCTAGATCTGTTTCAGTTCCCGAAGGCCCACAGAAGACTCCAAGAGGTATGGGTGTTGCAGGATTCCTGGGCGGAATGGGTGGAAGTACGCTAGGGTACGAGCTTGGAGGTAAATTAACTGGAGGCAACCAGTTTGGAAGTATTCTAGGCTCGCTTGTTGGGTATTCAGCAGGAGATGCGGCCCTTAAAGGCCTTATCGCTAAGTTCTCAGGAGTAGGAAAAGCAGCAGGAGCGGCAGCTAATCAAACATCTCTTCTATCTAAAGCTTTTCAATTTTTTATAAAACTGCCAGGACCACTTAAACTTTTAGCTGCAATAGTCGGAGTCGGACTTGCAATTAAAACAGTCAACGATACGATTAATGAACACAGAAGAATAGTAACTTCTGGTTTTGGAATATCTGAAGAGTCTGCTAAAAAACTAGGACTTCAGTATAAAAAGCTTGGCTCCGAAATGGATAGCTATCAACAAAAATATGATTTAATGCTTGCTAAAGCAGTTGCAAGTAGATATAGTAAAACAAAAGCAGAAGGTAAAGGAATTGATATAACAGTTCCAGAACTAGAAAAGCTTAAAAAGCAGGTAGCAAAAGATTTCCCAGATGAAATTAAAATGTTTGATAAAGCCACAAATGAAGAGGCCATAGAACGAGCTACCAATTTAAAGGCAGGAATGGTAGCTACTGGCAAGTCAGTAGAAGAAGCTAATGAAATTATATTAGCAATGATTATGAATTCTAACAAGTCTGCGTATGCACTAGACATATTAGGCGACAGAGGATTTGGTAAAATACAAGGCAAAATATCTGCAACAAATGTAACTGTAAAAACATTTTCTAATGTTATAAAAGAAGGCAATTTTGACCAGCTTCCAATTGCACTACAAACTGCAGTCAACGCCTTGGATAATTTACAACAGTCATTTATCAAAACAGACGATAAGACTAAAAAAGCTTTAACGTCATCACAGGCATATGAGAAAGTATTGGGTCAAATATCTAAAACAGCCAACCAAGCAATAGGTGAAAAGGGACTGGAAGAGATACTTGCACAAAATGAAGGTCTAAGGGATGTAATTAGTTCCACAGATACACTTTCAGGCATATGGGCAAAGATTAAGCTTTCTACATCTGGCATAACATTTAACCTAAAAGATATGTCTTCAGAAACAGCCAACACCATATCTCTTTTACTCGAACAGCAGAAAGATTATCTAGCGTCAAATGATTCTTTAATTGGTTCTGCCGCAGATTTAATTTCAAAAACTGGAAATATTACTGCTAATCAATTAATTAAAAATGCTAACAAAACAAAAGAAAGCATTGAAAAAGAAATAGCGTTAAGACAAAAAAATATTCAAAAAATTAAAGATGAAGCCGATGCTAAGAAAAGAGCGCTAGAAGAAGAAACACAAGCAGAAGACTTTCTCCTACAAATTCAAAAGAAGCAAATAGAATACTCAGAGGCCCTAGCTTCTGGAAATATGGCAGGAGCGGCACAAGCACAATTAGATATACAGTCAATGACTGGTGCAAGGCAGCTAGACCTTGCTAAAACTGCAATTGATGCTAAAGCAGATAAGGACATTAAAAAGCAGCAAGATTTAATAGAGGGCCTAACTTCAGCACTAGATGGATTATCTAAATCTCTAGAAAAACAGCTTTCTGCTGCAAGTTCTCAGCAGACTAAGAAGGCTAATCTGCAAGGTCTTTATGACATGTTTTTCCAGGCTCTGGGACTTGGAATGGCTGGAGTAACGGCGGACGAAAAGTTAATAATTGCAGATATAGCTAAGCAATTAAGGGATAGCGGAGTAAAAGAATTTGTTGATTTAGCAAATAAATATCTAACAATGTCTCCTACTGGAAATTATGAAGGTTCAATGCAGCCCATGGGATTTGGCGCCCTGGAATCACTTGCTACAAGCTCTTTTAAAGTAGTATCTGGAAAACTTCAAGTTCAAGATACAGCAACAGCTTCGGCTATAGAAAAGCTTGCTAGCGGAAAAAATGTTTCTACTATAACAAACCTTATTCCCGCAAAAGACCCAAGCACAAAAAATCTTGTTATAACAATGAAAGACTATCTAGATTCTGGCATTTATGCCCCAGGAATCCCTGATGGTAAGCAGTTCCTTGGAAAAGATAATATTCTTTATAGAATTGTTAGAAAACAACAAGCCAACGATAACCTTATTGTTGAGCCTGTTAAAAAAGCAGCAGGCGGTATGATTAAAAACTTTATGCCAGGTGGAAATGTTACAGGCCCAGGAACTGGAACATCTGATTCTATTCCTGCAATGCTTTCAAATGGAGAATATGTAATCAAGGCGGACTCTGTAAAGAAATATGGAACACAAACATTTGATGCACTTAATGCTGGGAGATTTAAAGATGGCGGCTTAGCGGATATATCATCAATATCAGTGGGCGATGGAAAATCTCTCCCAGTAAAACCATATGGATCAATCTTTAAACCCAAGTCACTCGACCCAAAAGATTTTAAAACAATTGGAGAGTACTATGCTGCTGTTAAAAAAGTAAGAAAAGAAGGACAATTTTTTACCGCACCTGAAACAGAATATCCAATAGATCACATTAAGTCACCAATGGGATCTTTACAAAGATTCCTTGATATTGCTAGAAGCCAAATTGGATATGATCATGCCTATCAACTGCACACAGATTTTTACCCTAAAGGAGTGGATTCAAACGCTACTAAGTTTAGCTTATGGGGAAATGAAAATTACAAGCTAGGGTCAGACATACTTGACTGGTGTGGAATGTTTATTGCATGGGTGGCAAAAAATTCTGGTGTTGGTCTATCCAGCAAAATGTTTAGCGGAATTCAAGCAATTAAAGACTATAAGAAAAAGGGTCTTTTTAATGATTTAACTAATAAAGAAAATTTAGCAAATGTTAAGGTTGGCGACCTAGCTTGGTATGACTGGGACAGTAAAGATGAATATGGCTACAAAAAAGATGGCCTTCCAGACCATGCTGTTATAGTTTCTGGAGTAGGTAAGATTATCAGGACTATAGGACAATACGGAGACGGAAGAATATCAGAACGTACTTCAGGGAAAGATCAAGGGATGCTGCTTGGATCAGCAACACCAGAATTTAAGAAGTTTGCAAATGGCGGACCAGTAAATACTTCAGCACTTATAACACCTTCAGTTCCTTATTATATGAACTATGGCGGAATGATTCCAGGATATTATGCAGGTGGCATGATTAAAAACTTTATGCCAGGCGGAAATGTCACAGGTCCAGGAACTGGAACATCTGACTCTATTCCCGCCATGCTTTCAGATGGAGAATATGTAATTAAGGCATCCTCAGTCGCAAAATATGGTGTAGGTACTTTTGATGCTCTTAATGCACAGAGGCTTGCAACTGGCGGAATGCCTAAGTCTACTACAAGACTTCCAGGGCCAATGCCTTCACCAGCTGCAATCGATAATCCTATTTTTAACTTACTCGCAAAACCATTTAAATATTTGGGAGGTATGCCTAAAGACATAATAACAAGCGCAATAACTGGTGCCAAGTATATCGCTGGATATGGAACTGGGTACACCAATTGGATGGATCCAAAAGATGAAAAGATGTACAAGCAAGCAGAACGTGATATTGCAAATGGTAAAGTATTCCAGGGAGAGATGAAGCAGTTTGGAAGATTAGCCACATCGTTTGTAGATGTTGTTCCTAAACTCATTGATTGGAATACTGTATGGCGCAGGATGGGGATGAAAGATCTTCCAGGACAAACAGAGTACTTCCTTGCACAGCTTCCAGGAGAAGTAATTCAAGATTTATTTAAACAGCTCATACCTGGTAACTATCACGACGGTGGACCAGTTGGAGCTATTAGCAATCTACCATTTGCACCACAAGTACCTATTCCATTTGACCCACGGGAAATTGCAAGAAAAGAAAAATTCAACTGGGTTGTTGGAGGAGACGATAAAAATAAAGACACGGTAGAAATGCACGTAGGAGATTTTACAGAAAATGAAAGAAAAGTTGCTGATCTTATGCACAGCTGGGTTGGTCTTCTTAATACATACTATGGATCTAAATACCAAAATGTATTTAAATTAATGAAACAGCCATCATTACTGGAAAATCCAATAGTAACTGATTTAGAAATTGTAGGGTCAAGAAGCTGGGGGTCTTTGCTTGGAGGAATTACCTCAAAAGGGCTTGATACTTACGGTTACGGATTTGCGACACAAGACATGGAGGATCTGCCTAACGATGGCTCATTAATTTATATGCAGCCAGTAACTGGTGTCGCAAATATGAAAGAATTAATCCTCCCATCTGATTCTGGTTTCCGTAACAGGCTTCAACTGACTCCAGACATGCTTAAAAAAGATGCTGATTTCGAAACATATTCTGATCTTATGGCTAGCAAAATCTTAACTGATGATACTTATAAAATGAGCGTATTAGCATTACTTAACCATGAGTTTGGGCATACGCTTCAAACAAGACTTGGTTACAGCAAAATTGATGATGACAACTCTACTGTTAAATCTAAATTATTTACAGACTATAAGGGTAAACCGCTTTCTAGAAAAACCAAAGGCTGGGACATTATGGGAAACATGGGAGAAATGAATGCCGATATGCTTTCTGGGGCAATTATGTCAGAAATGTATAATGCTGGATATATGAATAAGATTGTCCAACCAAATTCAGTTACAAAATTTTTAAAGAACGCTTATTCAAAATATGGAGTTGATCTTTCTAAAACAAACACAGATATTGGCCAATATCAAACCCGAGACGGCGGAACAAATATTCATGCTCAAGACTCAAAATATAGGTTTAGTGCATACCTACAGGGATTTAAAGGGAAAAATACTGACGCAGCCCTAGCTGATTACTTAGGTATTAGTATAGGAGACCTTTACTCAGATCCAAAAAAAGCAAAAGCTGTAGTAGGGGACTTGTCTAACTATAAGTTAATATCGGACCGCTTTGATTACGAAAATCAAACTAGTATGCCAGATCTTTTAAATACAACATACGCAAAAATTTTAGGACTGCCTATGTTAGGTAGCAAACCAACGCCACCTACATCAGGCAATCAACCGCCGCCACCCATAGCGGGCAATAAACCAATACCTCATAAAGCACTAGACATTCAGACTCCACGTGATTTTGCAAGAGCTTTGATAACAGCCTATGGAGGAACTCCAACTGAACCCTTAATTCAAGGAATACAGGCATGGGCAATGCAAGAAGGCGGACACTGGCAAAACAGAGCCTTGCATAATCCATTGAATACAACATTGGTACTTCCAGGATCTACAAAAGTAAATACAGTTAATGCAAAAACTGGAACGGGAGTACAGGCTTACACCTCTTGGAATCAAGGCCTGGAAGCGGTTATGAAAACATTAAGCTTCCCTAATAATGGATATGAAGACATAATTGCAGCCCTTAGAGATAGTGATGCTAAGGATGCTAGCGGCTTATTTAAAGCAGTAAATAAATCTAACTGGGGCTATCCAAAGTATAAATTTGACGTAAAGAGTAAAGATACTCAAGCAATGATGAAATATAACCCATCAAAGCCATTCGGAAAAGATACAAAAAATCCAGAATGGTATTCTGAATTACCAGGTGACGGTATTACTATTAAAATTGACGAAGGTGATCCAGAAGATGAGGGAGATTGCGTAGGACTAGATTGTGGCAAGGTTGAAGAAGATTGGACACCAGATATTAAATGGTATGAAGGGGAGGACACTCCTTGGAAACCAAAAATTGACTGGCGTCGTTACTGGCCAGAGGGAGAAAAATTCTATAACCCTAAACAAAGAATAATAGATGATCTTTATTACCCACAACCAATGGAAGAAATAAGAAATTTTACTGGAACACTAAGAGATGCTGCAAACTCAATACCTAGACAAAAAACAAGGTATGCAAAATCAACCCTATACCCCAACACAGCGTATAACATTTTTGGGTGGGGTAGCAAAAAGTGGGCCAAAAATGCAAATAATTCTGGAGAGTTTTTTGAATTAAGTGATCCCCCAGCTCGTGACGTAAGTGCCACGCCATATGACCCTTATGGACGCCAAACTATTTATACGGTGCCAGATGCAAATACTCTTAATGTTATTGATCGTCCATATGGAGAACAATTATACTACTGGCCAAGTGGTGGAATAGGGCCAAGTCCTAAAATAAACCCAACCTGGCCTGGCCCTGCGGGGAATATCTGGAGTCCCACATACTCCACTGAAAATTTTCACAAAAAGCTTGAGAAGTTCTTCCTAAGTAGTGATGGAGAAACTGGATACAAAAACGGATCCTTTACGCCAGCAGACACAAAGAGAGCAAAAACATGGAGGATACAAGATTATCCTGACTCTCTACTTCAAAAATTTGCAAGTGGAGGATACGTAAATCCTTCATACTATTCTAATCTGCCTATACCTAAATTTGAAAATGGTATTAATATGGTTCCAGCAGATATGCTTGCTATGCTTCATAAAAATGAGGCAGTAGTTCCTGCTAGCATGAATCCATTTAATCCTAATGCACAATCATATTCACAACCTTCAATCTCATATAATATTGCACCAGTAATTAATGCCGCCCCAGGAATGGATGAGCAGGCAATTGCAAATATGGCAACACGACAAGTTTTGGCCGAAATGAAGATAATAGATGCTAGAAATAATGCTTCAATGGGTAGACCAGGCACTAGAGTTGTGGGCAAATAATGCTACAATGTTATATGGGAGAAAATATTAAATGACAGCTATAACATTGCCAGTTGGCTCACTTATTAAGTTTAACGATATTGCCCTTTCTGAGCATAATAGAAACCCAGTAGGAATAGGCTATAATAGAATTGAAAAGTCTCAAAGAATGAGCAATGGCACATTGCGTAGATTCTTTATTGCAGATAAAAAGACATTAACTGTTTCATGGAATATGCTTCCATCATATTCAAATTATACTGTAGATGGCGGATATGGAGCATTAGACCTCAAAGCATTTTATGAGTCACTTACAACATCTACATTTAATGTTAAATTAAAAACAAGCACCACAACTGGATCAACAGAAAATAGTTTTACTATGGTATTCTCATCTTTTACCTGCGAGCTAATGAAAAGAAATGTTTATTCTGACATAGTATCTAAATCAGCAACAATTACTGCCGCCTCAAATAATGGATCTTCTATCACATATACGGCATCTAATTCTTTTGCAGTTAATGATATTGTTACAGTATCAGGATTTGACACAGAGGCATATAATGTTTATAAGGCAGCTATTACCTCAAGAAGCGCTACTTCATTTACTGTGGCAAAATCTGGTACCACCGCTTCAGTAACAGAGGCATCTTCAGATGGAACAAATTTTACATATTACGCAAGCAACACATTCTCGGCTGGAGATGTAGTTAGCATATCTGGATTTAAAACTAAAACAATTACTGCTGCATCAACTGCAGCAGGTAAAATAACATATACCGCAACCGCTCACGGGTTTTTAGTAAATGACGTTGTTAATATTACTGGCATTTCTACTGCGGGATATAATTTATCTAAGGCTGTTATTACTAATGTAACTACCGATACATTTTCCGTAGTAGGAACAGAGTCTGCAGCCGCCACTTTTACTGGAGCACAAGCGTCCCTTGTTTATAACAAAACAAACGTAGATATTGTTTCTGCAACAGATTATTATTTTACAATAGCAGATACATCATCGCAGGCAACTGTGGTACTTAGTTCCGCAGGAACCGCTACCCTTTATTCAGAAGCTACTCAATTTAGCGTTACTGGATTTGAGCCAACAGCTGGCACAAATGTTAAATACACATCATCAGGACATGACCTAGAAGTTGGGGACAGAGTAAGTATATCTGGAATTAGATCTACTGCTACAATAACAAATGCAGAAAAACTTACTGGAGATAATATTATCTCTCATCTTGCTACGATTACTGCGGTTCAGCTAACAAGCAATATAGCAACAGTATCCTTTAGCGATTCTACGTTTAGTACATATGCATGGAATGTGGGAGATTCAATTACCATATCAAATTGTAGTAATTCGGCATTTAATGGAACCCATACAGTTACTGCTGTACCTACTAACTTTTCCGTATCTTTTGCTAAAACAAATAGTAATATTCCTTTAGACGAGGCTGCTACGGGAGATGCAGTAAATAACACTTGGTCCACTGGAATGATAAAATATACCTCCAACAATACATTCGCCAAAAATGACATTATTTCAATTACTGGAATTACTCCGTCAGATTACAATAATTCTTCTGCCAGAGTTGCATATGCAACATCAACCTATTTCTTAGTTCCTGGAAGCATTACAACAAAGTATAGAAAGCCTGGATCTGCATCAAGCATATTTAATTTATCAAGTGTTGTTATATCTGCAGTTACTACTGATACAATTACCGTTCCACTTACTTCCGCAGCGGGAGTTTCTGTAACTAGTTTATCTGGGGCAACCGTAAGTAAATATGTTAACTATACTGCATCCGCACAAACTGTCGCTGTGCCGCAGGAATTTTGGACGGTATCCCTATCTCTGGAAGAGGTATAATAAATGCCTACAACTTTAGAAAATGTTTTTTATCAAGACCATGCAGTAAAACTTGATCCTGCTTGCCTTATTGAGTACAACATGAATGATTTAATTGATGGTATATCTGTATCAAATGTCGAGGTAGATTCTGGATATACTTCAGATGCTGCATATAGGGCACAGATAACTCATAAAGACTATTCTACTCGTCCACACGGAGCAGATGTTTCCTATCAATCAGATGGCCCTATACCATTTAAAAAACTATTCCCATTAGAATCTGTTGTACAGACAATGAGGCCATCCTCTTGCGGAATAAAATATTCTATTCCTGGAATCGGAGATAACCTCTCTGTTGGAACGGGAGGAGATGTTCCACAGAAATATAACTCTGTCCCCTACCCTACAGATAAACCAAGAATATATTATCCAGGAATATCTAATGCTTATAAGTATTGGGTGGGAGCAAAGAATAAAAATATTGCACTAAAGGTAACATATAAACACGATTCTACATCATGGACTGCCAGCAAAAAATCTGGTTCAATTCCAGTTGGCAATAAACATGCATTAGCAAACAAGATAGTTATTAAGTTTGAAAAATATCATTCCAAACCCACATCTGCTTGGGTATCTATAACAAAATCAAATGGCGAGGTCGTTTCAAATGTTGCCCTGACCCTTACCGATTTTGGTGCTGGATGGAATGGTGAAGTAGCTATTTATTATAATGGAACAACATGGAGTAAAAATGAGCCGACATCCTATTCAAATACACAAGAAATAAAATCTATACAGCTTAATGCTTTGGTTCCTCAAGGAATAACACCAAGTGCAGATATAGGCGTAATTGAAATATCTGCAAGGTTGGTTAAGGATATATCATCTGATTTAATATCAATGTCTATTAATCAATCTTCATCTGCAGATGATGGAAGTGCTTTGCCAGTAGGAATAGTAAATTCAAATACACTTGAAATGTCTTTAGCAAACTACAGCCAATTTTCATCAACATTAATCCCTCAAGTTTATGAAAGAACAATTACTAGCTTTGATTCAACCAAATTATATCTGGTAAAAAATGCACTGCTTACTCCATTCTTTAAAATATATCATCCAGGCGGAGCTATTGACACAACATCTAGCCCTTATGATAAAAATTTGCAGGGAGAATTTTATATAGATACATATCAAATTTCAGAGCATGGTGACTATACAATAACAGCATTAGACGGATCTAAACAATTGATGGATACATTCTGTCCAGACATACTTTGTAAAGATTTCCCTTCCATTACAGTTATCATGAGACTACTTGATTCAGTAGGATTTACTAAATACAATTTTAATATAAAAAAGGTTGACGGCGTTGACGGCGTTGACGGCACAGATGACTCTATAACTAATTTAAACCATTGGTGGACGCAAGATACACAGACAGTTTGGGAAGCGCTACAAGAATTATGTAAAGATAGTCAAACAAATGCTTTCTTCGATAAGAATGGCGTACTTCAGATTTATACTAGAAACGCAATTTATGATACATCAAGAGAAATCGATTGGCAATTTACTCAATCGCAAGATGGCGGTGTGCTGCCTAACATAATCTCATTTTCAAAAAATGAAATACCTTCTTCAAATTCAGTAAAAGTTTTATGGCAGACTCCTATATCAAGTACTTATATTGGAGGAGGTAGTGCCTTGTGGACCTCCCCAGCCTATTCTCTTAGCGCAGGAGGTTTAGGAGAAGATATTACGGCTGGTGGAATAACAGGTGAAAGCGAAGAGTTTTTAATAAATTTATATACAATTGATCCATATTCTAAGATAGAGTCTTTCTACAGCTACAACGGATTTGTTTTAATTGATTCTGAAATAATAGAATATGACGCAATAGGATATCAATATGTAAAAAAGAATGGCGATCCCGTTGGTAATGTATGGATAACTTCTGCCTCTGACTTAAATCAATATCGTTCTGATTCAAAGCCTGGTGCAGCAGACTTTAACAAATATCAGGAGACGGCATTCTTTAAGCCTAATGGGAAGTACAGGATTAAAAAAGATAGCTATGGTAAGCTAGTTGGTAGAGGCGCTTTGGGTACAAAAGCAATAGCCCATTACACGCTTGAAGAATCCAAGGCAAAAAAATGGACAGTAAGAGAGGTTATATTTTAATGGCTTTTATACAAAATCTAATAGACGGTGGAGGGGCAGGCGAACCAGAAATCTATTTAACTGTTTCTCAAAAATCTGATACCTCTGTAGATCTATCTGTATATGACTCATCAACAGTACCAGAAAAATATAGAGTAATTTTTCAAAGACAGGTAAAAAGTAAAACAGCAGGAGTTGTATCCTATCAAAATGTAGGTAGCCAAATTATAGTAGATATAATCCCATTGGAAGGAATTAAAACTTTTTCTGGGTTAATGGCTGGAGGAATTTACAATATAACATTACAGAAGGTAAATGGAAGCACTGTTCAAAATATATCTACACAATATTATTTTACAATGTCTACTATTTCAGCAAACGGTTCATATTTTTCAAGGACAACAGATCCTATAAAAGTATCTTCAAATAAATCCTACTTCCAGCTCGGCAGCGCAGCCCCTATAATAAATAAGTTTGTAGTAGCAACTAGACAATTTGATTCAACCCCTACGCCAAACGGATTTTTCGCAGGAACCACATACCCAGGCGGCACATACCCAACATCTGCTAATAAATATTATATATTTGGAACAGCTCTTTATATGGAACCATTAAATGAAGCTCCTCATCAGTCTTCAGGAATTGGATTTTTTTTAAGTAATACTGCAAAAAGCGGGTATTATCTTAAAGTAGAATCAACTGGATCTGCTGCAACTGGAGACAGAAATACAATCAACCTGTACTTTGCGAACGGAACAAAATTAGAAAAAATAGCAGACTCACAAACAGATCCAGTAAAAAGGCTAGATAAAGTTCTGGGTGGAAAGTTTTATTGCATAGACATAAAGGTCAAAGTTGATTATGCAAACTATAAAGTTTTTATTGATGCTTATATAAATGGATTTAAGATATCTGGCACACATATAATTACAGACAGAAATGCATGGAATAGCCTTGTTTCAAATCATACTGGAATTTTTTCCGAACAAGGCAAAACATTTTTTGACTATGTATATGCTAAAAGCATTACTGAAAAACAATATAATCAAATGAAATCAAATGTTAATTATTATGCTGGTCAATTCTCAAACGATTTATTAGATATTAACTTTGGAGAGACATTCTATAATTTTAATTCTGGAGAAGACGACTATGCTAAAAGCCAAGATTCCGTAGACGAATTTGGTAAAGTTGTTAGAGAGATTGCTTATGTTAAGACAAAGTTTTCTGCTAGACCTTCCTTTCCAATAAAATGGTCAGTTGGATCAAATAAATTTGCTAAAATTATTGCTAGTAAAACATCTAATTTCTCTGCCGAAGCATATGTATTAAATACATCTTCTACATCAATACCATTACAGTCCAGCAAGGGCGACAGTTTTTATTTAATTGGAAATACTTTAAGCTCGGCAGGACAGGTAGAATATAATACAGACGATACAGATCTATATACTACAACAGAACCATTAGTTTTTACTTCAAAGTGGATTCAAAATCAAAAAGATGCAAAGAATATAGCTGAGTGGATTAAGTCTAAATTTATTAATAGGGGTCAAATCATTAGCATGTCTGTATTTGGAAACCCTTTGCTTTCTGTAGGAGACATTATTACAGTTAAATATTCTAATCAGGGCCTTGACGGATCTTCAGCAAAAAAGTTTATTATAACTAATATTACACAATCATTTGATCAAGGATTGGAGACAACTATACTATGTAGATCATTGTAGTTGATCAAATGGTATAATAAAAAAATGGTAAAAAATATCCCGTCGGAACAAATAACACATGGATTTCCAATTGTCCTTCCCAAAAACAGCCCTGACCTATTGTGGCTAAATCCTAGAGAAGTTTTAATTGGAAAAGCAACCGACATTGAAAATTATTTAACATTGCCATTTAGGTCTACAGAAAAATATTTAGAAGGCGATGGCGAGGGTGGCTCAGGCGATGAGTCCGTAGATAAAGTTGATTTGACGGATATTGAAAGTATAACCTATACAAAGTATTATGACTCAGTTACTAAGGCTACAAAATATAAAGCTGTTATTAAAATTAGAAATTCAAGTTCTGATAAGTCTAACGTACAGGGGGTTGACGCAAGGATATATAATGATCCCAGCGGAGAATAAATGATAAAAGGCACATATATTTTTTATGAAGACGGCAAAGAAGTATGCCGATCAAAAAACATCCTTACTAAATTTGGAAAGCGCTATTTAACAAATGTTATAGCTGGCAATGTAAATGCTCTATCAAAGGAAGTAGCAATAGGCATAGATTCTACTGCCGCAACCGCAAATGATTCACGACTAGGATTTGAATTTTACAGAACAGAGGTTACTCTTTCCAGTACAGACATTCAGCAAAATGGTGTGGACGGAAATGGACAGCCTGTATTTACTTATTCTGCTGTATTCAAAACAACCCTACCTCAAGATATATCTGGTATTGTTAAAGAAGTTGGTTTATATCCTTTAACAAAAACTGGAACAAATAATTATGACAGTAGATTTATATCTGATTTTTCTAATCCAGCAGACTGGGAGGATACCCTTGGATCTTCCTCACAGGAAGTAATATCAGATGCCAGAGTCGGAGATTTCTTGGTTGGCATGACATCAAATACAGGTGCCGTTAATGAATATAAAACAAATGCTCTTTTAGACCTTTCTGGATATAGCTCTGTTGATGCACTAACTGTAGCATACAGACAATCTGATTTAAACCTTTCATCTTTCAGAATTAAATTCTATAGTACCGACACAGATTATTATTATGGACAAATATCTGGATCTTCAATTGGAGATAAGATTGCAACAATATCAATGAATACATTATTCTCAAACGTTGTCGGCAGCCCACAAAAAAATAACATTACAAAAATAGGTATTCAAATAACACCTACAAGCGGAGTAGCCCAGGTACTTTTTGACGGGATAAGAATAAACGACGAAGATACATTTGATCCAATATATGGCTTAATAAGCAGATCTGTACTTAGCACTCCTTTAATTAAATTAAACGGAAGACAGGTAGACATAGAGTATAAGCTGGATTTGAGTTTCTAAAATGGCATATAAAGATTTACTTAAAGACACTTCAGAAATTAAAGAAGACGGAAACTATTTTCTACTAACAGTTACAGACCTTAGCCCAGCAGAAACTTACCCAATACAATTTAGATGGAAGTATAAAGATAAAACTTTTAGCGAATGGTCATCTTCTAAAAAATTAATAACACCAGGAGAATCAAATGTTCCAGTACCACAAATATTTAGTGGTGATTTTAAAACAGCACCAGGTAAAATAATTATATATTGGAATGGAAAAGATTCTACTGGTGTAAATATGGTTGGAGTAGATAGAGTTAACGTCTATCTAGAAGATGCTAACGATACATTTGGTGATGGCTCAGATCCAGTAGCATTTTTTAAGGAAAAAGGAACTGTATCTATAGCGGTTCCAGGTGGCACATATACTGTAAAACTTAGATCTATAACAGCGTTAGGAACTTTATCTAATCCAACTCAGGGAATAACCTTAACAGTTCAAGATGGTGTAGCTGTTCAGGCTCCAACACTACCAACTGGACTATCAGTTGCAGCAGCACCATTTGCCCTTACAGTTAGCTGGACTGGAGAATATGCTGGAGATACTTTTACTGGATTTAAATCAATTAATATCTATGCAAGCACCACAGATTTAGGTGCTAGCACAACTACTAATATTTCTAATAAACTAGTTGGGTCAATGACGGTAGATCAGACATCTAATAAAGTAACAGTTGGACTAGATGTATTAAAGCAGGTTTTAACTTTAACCTCAACGCAAGCATATTCTACTGGAATGTACCTGTATTATATTGCAGTTAACGCTGATGGAACGCCTTATAAAGTTAGCGGAACAACAACTTATACAAGAATAAATTCTACTGCAGTTTCTCCAACTAAGGCAAATATTATAGATTTAGAAAATGGATTAATATCTATTGAAAACCTTGTTGCTGGAAACGGACAATTTCAATCATGGCTAAGAACTGGAACCGCTGGTTCTTCTAGAATAGAGCTTTCTTCTGCAAACGTAAACTCTACTGAGGCTGGAGGATATCAAGTTCTTTCTGGCCTTACAGTTTACAATAGTGCAAACTCTCCAGTCTTTAGGGCGGACCTTTCTGGGAACGTAGCGTTTGGAGGGTACACACCAGGAGACATAGCATCAATATCTACAACAGCATCTGGAGCATCCACAACAGCAACTGGCGCAGCAGCAACAGCAACTGGCGCAGCAGCAACAGCAACTGGCGCAGCAGCAACAGCAACTAGCGCAGCAGCAACAGCAGGAGATGCTCTTACCTTAGCGGGAACAGCAAATAATAGAACTAAAGATACGTTTAACTCTGATGGATCTGCAATAAATAGAGCAGTACAGCTTACTTCTGGATTAGGTGCAATTTATTCCAACAAGCCTTCCTGGGAAAGCAACAATACTGGATGGTTTTTAGGATACAGTGGAACAACACCAGTCATCGATATTGGAAGCACAGATAGCTATGTTAGATGGAACGGATCAGTACTTGATGTTAAAGGAACAATTACTGCAACTTCTGGAAGTTTTACGGGAAGCATAACTGCAGAATCTGGAAGCATAACTGGAGATATGACAGTAGGAAATGTAATAATAAAGCCAAGTGGTAACGATGGCGGATTTTTAATAGAAGATTCAGGCGGAGCTGATATTTTATATGCTGCAACAGGTGGAGGCAGACTACTTCTCGGTAATGCAACCGAAGGGGTTGGAAGACAGGTTGAAGTAGCAAGGTCGGCACAAGTTGCTGGATCAGCAGCTGCAAACTCTGGTGGCTTGAGGAATATGTATACAATTACTACAGAACAATTTAATCTTAATACATCTGTTTATTTAAATGACAGAACTGCAAACGGCGACGTCTTGCTAGTATGGACGCCGTGATTGGATTAATGTGACCGTTAAACTTAAATCAGGTGGAGTATGGAAAAATGTTGCATCAATTAAACTTAAATCAGGTGGAGTATGGAAAAATGTTGCATCCGCATATTTAAAGTCTGGCGGGCTATGGAAGCTATTCTTTGGCACAGATGTAGTTAATGAACCATCAATAGCACAAAGAGTAGCATTAGCAACAAACTCTGCTTCTATGCCAGCCACACTTACTGGAACTAACTATAGATGGACAAATGCTACAGCATTAACATATAAATTTCAGTATAATGATGGGTTAGAATGGCTAGACGGAAATGGATCAAATGCAACTGGAGTTATAACTAATCCATCTGCAGGCTCATCAAATACAAAAACATATACTCCAATAATTGGAGATTTTCCATCATCTTCAGGAACATCGACAGGCTCATTCAGATTCCTTGTTACTGCAACAAATACTGATGTATCTCCAACATTACAGACTATATCTACAAGCGATACAGTTTCTGTTCAAAATTCAATATCTCCAGTTACTCCAACAATATCAATGGCTGGAAACAGCAATATCTCTCAAACCACAGGAACAATTAACTGGAGTTCAACAAATCAAGTAAGCTTTGCATTAACTGGGTCTTTTAGCGATAGTGGAACAACTGCAACAAGTGTGGCAAAAACTGGCCTTACTGCAGGAACTACTTACTCTGGAACAGTAACGGTAACATCTTCTACTGGGAATACTGCATCCGCAAACTACAGCCTTGCAACAGATGCGGCAGTCCAACCTCCAGTTAGCCAAACAGATCCAGTATTGACTCAAACTTCGTCAGTCGGTATGTCTGTAACATCAGGATCATGGACAAACAGTCCAACATCATATAGGTACAGATGGTATGAGCTGGTTAACAATGATTCTATAGAAATAGTAAGAGATGTTACAAATTCAAACATTTCGGACCTTTATTCTGGAAACATTGGTAATGATTATTTGGTTCAAGTAACAGCAAGTAATAGCGGTGGCTCGGCATCTAAATTTTCTAATGTTTTGAATCTTGCGCCGCCCACATGTACTGCTGGATGTGGATCTTATGGAGACATTCAATATGGGGCCTATTCAGATTGTGTTAACTGTTCAAAATCTAGAACTAGATCACAAACAAGAACATGCACAAATACCGACTGTACAACATATCCAGACACATTAACTCTTACACCTGAATCTACAAGTTGTTCATGTCCTACTTTTGAGGGAGACTGGAGTGCATATAGTGCATACGGTCCATACAGTGCATGCTCTGTTGTTGGATGCCTAGCTATTAAATTTAGAACCAGAACAAGGACAAGAGTAGTTCAAGATGCCTGCTGTAATTTATCAACACAAACACAAGAGCAAGAGCAGTCAACCTATTGTACAGTTACTAGGTACACATGCTCAAATTTTGACGTTACAAATGTCAACAGCGTAAACTATTATGATTGTTTTAGCGTTGGTGCATGTACGGCCAGACAGGACCCGCAATGCGTAAGAACGGCATGCCAATTCTCTTGACAACCACAGTGATTATAGTATAATAAAAGCATGATAGATCTAAATGATATAAATTGGAATAATCCAGGAGTAAAGCAGTCTAGAATGGACAGCGGGACTTTGGGTGAGGCTTTGGCCATGATAATAAATTCTAAAGTTGTATCAGTCTTATGTATAGATAAAGATTTTTCAAATATATTATGCTCAGCTATAAGTTTTGAGGAAATCGATTATAATGATAATTCCTTCTATGTTAAAGTCATTACTTTAAATGAAGAGTATTTATTTAAATGTGATGAAATGACACAGGCAATACTTTTATCAAACTGCGATTTAAGGCCAATACTAGAAAGACATAAATATAAAGAGATGGTCT
>Ga0209107_10000106_pt1 | contig 49556 bp, 46 predicted proteins | sample LakErihyJuly2011_2_FD_187460 | JGI IMG/M metagenome (GOLD analysis project Ga0209107, IMG submission 187460) | Freshwater microbial communities from dead zone in Lake Erie, Canada - CCB hypolimnion July 2011 (SPAdes) (version 2) | ecosystem: Environmental > Aquatic > Freshwater > Lentic >...
TTGTAAGTTAAGGGTTTATGCATGTTAATTGCGGACCGGACGGGACTCGAACCCGCGACCTCCGCCGTGACAGGGCGGCATTCTAACCAGCTGAACTACCGGTCCTAAAAAAAAGTGATCCCGCTGGGATTCGAACCCAGGACCCCAACATTAAAAGTGTTATGCTCTACCGGCTGAGCTACAAGATCATATTATAAAGAACATCTTAAGGGCCAGTTTCCCCAAAAGAGAGGGCAAATATAGCGCATTAAAACAATGTGTGCAACAAATAATGTAAAAAATTAAGCAACCGTACCCTCTTTCATTTTTTCGGCATTTTCGGCCAATTGAAGCGCATCAATTACATCTTGTATGCTACCATTCATCACCTCAGGCAAATTATAAATGGTTAAGCCAATGCGGTGCTCGGTAACCCTACCCTGCGGATAATTATAGGTGCGTATTTTAGCAGAACGGTCGCCAGTAGCCACCATGGTTTTACGCTTTTTAGCCATTTCTGCATTCTTCTTAGCCAACTCCATCTCGTAAATACGGCTACGTAAAACCGATAAGGCCTTATCAAAATTCTTCATCTGCGATTTCTCATCTTGGCATTGCGCCACAATACCTGTAGGAATGTGTGTTAAACGAACCGCCGAATAGGTGGTGTTTACCGATTGTCCGCCGGGGCCCGAGGAACAAAACAAATCCTTACGGATATCGTTCATATTCACCTGCACATCAAACTCATCGGCCTCGGGCAATACCACCACGCTAGCCGCAGAGGTATGCACTCTGCCCTGCGTTTCGGTATCGGGCACACGCTGTACACGGTGCACCCCACTTTCATATTTCAACTGGCCATAGGCATCTTCGCCCGTTATCTCCAACACCACCTCTTTATAGCCACCTGCCGAACCTTCCGTTACGTCCATCACCTGAATTTTCCAGCCCTTACGCTCACAAAAACGCATGTACATGCGGTACAAATCGCCGGCAAATAAAGCCGCCTCATCGCCACCCGTACCCCCACGAATTTCCAAAATAGCATTCTTGGCATCTTCCGGATCTTTCGGAATCAACATCACCCGAATCTCCTCTTCCTTCGCCTCCTTAGCCACCAACAAGTCATCCAAGTCCATCTTGGCCATCTCCCGCATTTCTTCATCCTTCTCGGCAGCCAAAATTTGCTTATTGGCCTCAATATTACTCACCAAATTGCGGTAAATCTTATACTCATCCACAATCTTGGTGAGGTCTTTATATTCCTTATTCAGCTGCGCAAAACGCTTCATATCGCTCATCACATCCGGCGAACTCAACTCACGCTCTACAGCTTCCCAACGAACCTTAATAGCTTCTAACTTATCTAACATATCTTATTTTTTCAGAAAATCAATATCCGTACAATAAAGATCATACAGTCCCGCTTTCCGTCCCGATAAATCGGGACTACAATCGGGTTTATTAAACCCACAAAAGCGCACAAAAGTAGCTAAAACTTACGACACCAGGGTTAAGGTCTCCCCATCAAATACCGCATACGATTGGTAATTCATCCATTCGCCCAAATTTACATAGCGGCTTGTGGCGCTCAACTGAATATCCAAGGGTAAATGGCGGTGTCCAAATACAAAATAATCGTAATGGGTATGCTTGAGCACCTCCTTGGCATAAGCCACCAACCACTCCTTGTCTTCGCCGGAAAAAACTTCTTTATTCCCATTAGCCACGCGGCTTTTTTGCGAAAAATACGAAGCCAAGCCTATAGCAAAATTGGGATGCAACCGAGCAAATAACCATTGACAAATTGGGCTTCTGAAAACTTTTTTTAATAGCTTATAGCTAGCATCGCCGGGGCCTAAACCATCGCCATGGTGCAAGTAAAATTTCTTTCCGTTGCGCTCCAACACCAACTCATCCGACACGATGTTTACACCCAACTCCTGCTGGAAATAGCTAAACATCCACATATCGTGGTTTCCTTTAAATAGGGTTACGACAATGCCGGCATCTGTTAATTCGGCAATTTTAGCCTGCAAACGCACAAACCCTTTCGGGATAACAGTGGCGTATTCGAACCAAAAATCGAACACATCGCCCATTAAAAATACTTCAGCGGCATCGACTTTAATTTTATCCAACCAAGCCACCACTTGGGCTTCCCGCTCTCTGCTTTTGGCATAAGAAGGCGCACCCAAATGAAAATCGGAAGCGAAGTAAATTTTTTTAGCGGCTTGCATCGTTCAAAAGTACAGAAAAAATTAATGCGCCTCCAGCCAGTTCGTACCCTCACCAATTTCTACTTCAATGGGCACATTTACGGGCATAGCGTTTACCATCCTATCGCGAATAATGAGTTTTAACTTTTCTACTTCTCTTTTGGGCACATCAAACACCAATTCATCATGCACCTGCATGGTCATACGGGCGGCTAACTTTTGGTCTATGATATCTTGGTGAATACGAATCATGGCCAGCTTAATCATATCGGCAGCCGATCCTTGAATGGGGGCATTAATGGCATTTCGTTCGGCAAAACCACGCACCGTAGCATTTTGCGAATTGATATCACGCAAGTAGCGTCTACGGCCCATGATGGTTTGTACATAGCCGTGTTCTCGGGCAAAAATCATAGTATCTTGCATATAGCGTTTTACGCCGGGGTATTGCTGAAAGTAATTGTCAATAATCTCGGCGGCTTCTTTTCTCGGAATGCCTAAGTTTTGAGAAAGTCCGAAGGCCGATTGGCCATAAATAATACCAAAGTTTACCGCCTTGGCATTTCTACGTTGGGTAGCGTCTACTTCGGCCAAAGGCACGCCATATACTTTTGCCGCCGTAGCGGTATGAATATCTAAGCCTTGGGCAAAGGCCTCTAACATATTGGCATCTTTACTAATTTCGGCAATTAAGCGCAACTCAATTTGCGAATAATCGGCAGAGAGCAACACGTGGTTGGCATCTCTCGGGATAAAGGCCTTGCGCACTTCACGCCCACGTTCGGTACGTACCGGAATGTTTTGCAAATTGGGGTTATTAGAACTTAAACGCCCCGTAGCCGCCACCGCCTGGTTGTAGGAAGTATGAATACGCCCCGTTCTCGGGTTAAGTAATTGCGGCAAAGCATCTACATAAGTAGATTTTAATTTTTGTAATTGGCGGAAATCTAAAATATCCTGCACAATATCGCTCTTATGCGCCAAGGCCGATAAAACATCTTCGCCGGTTTGGTATTGGCCGGTTTTGGTCTTTTTGGCTTTGGGGTCGAGCTGCAATTTATCGAACAGTACTTCGCCCAATTGTTTAGGCGATGCAATGTTAAAGCGGACCCCTGCTTTTTCGTAAATGGTTTTTTCTAATTGAACAATATCTATCTCCAACTGCTTGGATAATTCTTTCAGCGCAGCGGTATCTAAAGAAACGCCTTCCCGTTCCATATCGGCAAGCACGTACACCAAAGGGTGTTCCATGTCGGCCAATAAGGTATCGCCATTTACAGGCTGCAAAAGCGGTTCAAAAACCTGTTTCAACTGGAGGGTAATGTCGGCATCTTCGGCGGCGTATTCGGTAATTTTATCAAAAGGCACATCTCTCATACTACCTTGCCCTTTGCCTTTGGCACCAATTAAGCTGGTGATGGGAATGGGGGTATAGCCTAAATAGTTTTCGGCTAAAATATCCATACCATGGCGACTATCGGGGTCGAGCACGTAATGCGCCAACATGGTATCGAATAATTTTCCTTGTACCTCGAGGCCATAATTTTTCAATACCAAAATATCAAACTTAATGTTTTGACCAATTTTACCAATGGCCGGACTTTCTAAAATGGGCTTAAAAAAAGAAAGCAATTGCACACAGGCTTGGCGGTTTTCGGGAGCAGGAACGTACCAGGCTTCTCCGGGTTTAATGGCAAAAGACAGTCCTACTAATTCACACGTATTGGCATCGGTGCCGGTAGTTTCAGTATCGAAACAAATTTCGGATTGCGCTGCTAATAGACTAATTAAGTTGGCTTGTTTATCCAATGTATCTGCCAAATGATAGCTATGCGGCGTATTTTCAGCGTTCTTAGCCACTTTCATCGGCTCATCAAAAGCATCTAAATGCAATTGTTTGCTCACTACTTTTTCTATATCCACCGTATTGCCAAATAAATCGGTTTGGGCAGCGTGGTGCACCGGGGCTGCGGTACTGCTTGCTTGAGTGGCTGCTACGCTAAACTCTTCGCCAAAAACTCTACGGCCTAGGGTTCTAAATTCGAGCTCGGCAAATAAAGGTTCCAGCAGGCTGCGATCGGGCTCTTCAATTAATAGGCTTTGCGGATCTAGGGCCACGGGGGCATCTAAAATAATGGTGGCTAGTTTTTTGGAAAGCAGGCCTTGTTGCGCAAAATTTTCTACGTTTTCACGCATTTTGCCTTTTAACTCGTGGCTGTGGGCAATGATATTTTCCATAGAACCGTACTGCTTAATAAGCAGCTTGGCCGTTTTTTCGCCAATGCCCGGAATGCCCGGAATGTTATCTACTGCATCGCCCCAAAGGCCTAAAATATCAATTACTTGATCTATCCGATCTATCTCCCATTTGGCCAACACCTCTTTTACACCCATAATTTCTACATCGTTACCCATACGGGCCGGCTTGTAAATAAAAATGTTTTCGGAAACGAGTTGCGCAAAATCTTTATCGGGGGTCATGCAGAAAACGGTAAAGCCTTCTTGCTCTGCTTTTTTAGCTAGGGTGCCAATTACGTCGTCGGCTTCGTAGCCATCGGAACTAATTACGGGAATGTTAAAGCCTTCAATTAAACGAATAATGTAGGGAATGGCGGTAGCCAAATCTTCTGGCATGGCTTCGCGATGGGCTTTGTATGCTGCGAATTCTACATGGCGTTCTGTTGGTGCCGAGGTATCAAATACCACGGCCATATGGCTTGGTTTTTCTTTTTTGAGCACCTCTAAGAGCGTATTGGTAAAACCCATTACGGCCGATGTATTTAACCCGGCTGCGGTATAACGGGGGTTTTTACTGAAAGCAAAATGTGCCCGATAGATGAGGGCAAAGGCGTCTAAAAGAAATAATTTTTTCATGAATGCAGGTACTTGCCAAAGCGCAAGCTTCCAAATTTAATAATTGGCGGTGTAATAACGGGTTTTTATTTCCTACAGATACAATCTACCAGATGATCGTTTACCATGCCGGTGGCTTGCATGTGGGCATAACAAATGGTGGTGCCAAAAAATTTAATGCCTCGTTTTTTGAGGTCTTTGGCAATTTTATCGGAAAGTTCGGTGCTAGCGGGTACGTCTTTTAAACTTTTCCAATGATTTATAATCGGCTTTTTTTCGGGAAGATATCCCCAAATAAATTCGGAAAAACTCCCAAATTCTTTTTGAATGTCTAAGAAAATTTGGGCATTGCGAATGGTGGATTGTATTTTTAATCGGTTGCGGATAATGCCGTTGTCTTGCATCAAGCGTTCCGCATCATCGGGGGTAAATTGCGCCACTTTTTCGGAATCGAAATTCGCAAAGGCTTTGCGGTACCCTTCGCGGCGACGCAAAATAGTAATCCAGCTTAAGCCAGCTTGCGCCCCTTCTAGCACTAAAAATTCAAACAAGGTGCGATCGTCATACACCGGTTTTCCCCATTCTTCATCGTGGTATTTTACGTACAAGGGGTCGGTACCGCACCAGCCGCATCTTACTATCGAATCGGAAGCCATGAGTTCTATTAGAAAATAGTTGAAAACTCAGGCTTATGCATTCAGCTCATCCCAATACTCTACCGCTCTGCGGTAATGTGGAATTACAATAGAACCGCCCACTAGATTGGCAATCATAAATATTTCGTTCATCTCCTCAGAGTTTACCCCGGCTTCGTGGCATTTGCCCAAATGATATTTAATGCAATCGTCGCAACGCAAAACCATAGAGGCTACCAAGCCCAACATTTCTTTAGTTTTTACATCCAAAGCGCCATCGGCATAGGTGGTAGTATCGAGCGCAAAAAAACGTTTGATATTGGTATTGGCACTATCCATAATCCGATCGTTCATTCGGTTACGGTAGTCGTTAAATTCGTTTACTAATTTTCCCATGGTTTAAATTTACGCTTCTAAATCTAATTCTAAAGAAGGATCCCAAAATAGGTGTTTAAATTCTGTTACTTGATCGTTGGACACCCGTACTCCTTCAGCTTCTAGCAATTCTTGCATGCGGCTGGGACTCTCGAAATGAAATTTACCCGTGAGCAAACCTTGGCGGTTTACCACCCGATGGGCCGGCACCGGTGGATGTACAGTATGTGCCCCGTTCATGGCATAGCCAACCATTCGCGACGAACCTTTGCTACCCAAATAGGCGGCAATGGTTCCATAAGAAGTTACCCTGCCCCGCGGAATTAAGCGGACCACTTGATATACTTGCTCAAAAAAATCAGCTCTTTCCATTAGGCAAAACTAAAGCGTACGTAATTGATGTTTTTATTATGGGTCAAGTATTTTTTCTCATAATAGGTTTTTATCGACAATACCTCGTTTACCAAATCAGAACGGTATAAATCTTCGGTGCGTACGTGTAGCTTTAAGCCAAGCTGATCGATAGTCTCTAGCGTAAAGGCATAAAAGTCGTCGTTATCCGTTTTTAAATTAATAGGGGCCGATTCTTGAAGAATCACTTTGTATTTTTCTAAAAATCGGGGAGCTGTTAGGCGTTTTTTCTCCCGGCTTACTTGCGGTTGTGGATCAGGAAAAGTAATCCAGATTTCGCTCACTTCATCCGTATCAAAATAGTCTAGTATGTGCTCAATTTGAATACGAAGAAAGGCCACATTTCCAATTCCGTCTTCCATAGCGGTTTTAGCACCACGCCAAATTCGGTTGCCTTTATAATCTATGCCAATAAAATTTTTATGGGGAAATAATTGCGCCAAGTTTACGGTATACTCTCCTTTACCACAAGCCAACTCCAATACTAAGGGAGCAGTATTTTGAAAATGCGTTGTACTCCAGCTGCCTTTTAATGCTTTTCCGGCATCTAATTCGTATACATTGGCGAATGTTTCTATTTCTGCAAACTTGCGAAGTTTATCTTTACCCATGGCATTGGTTTAGGGCAACAAAAATAGTTTTATCTTTGAAGCAACAGTGGAAAAAAACGCAAAAATATATGTAGCCGGTCATCGGGGGATGGTGGGCTCGGCTATTTTAAGAAAATTACAAGCCGAAGGCTATAGCAATTTGGTCATTCGCAGTTCGCAAGAACTCGATTTACGCAACCAACAAGCCGTTGCCGATTTTTTTTCGTCCGAAAAACCAGACTATGTTTTTTTAGCCGCCGCCAAAGTAGGTGGCATTGTAGCAAACAATACCTATCGGGCCGATTTTCTGTATGAAAATTTAGCCATACAAAACAACGTAATCCATCAATCGTATCTACAAGGAGTTAAAAAATTACTCTTTTTAGGCTCCAGTTGTATTTACCCTAAATTGGCACCGCAACCCTTAAAAGAAGAGTATTTATTAACGGGTTTATTGGAACCCACCAACGAACCTTATGCTATTGCCAAAATTGCCGGCATTAAGTTATGCGATGCCTACCGCAACCAGTACGGCTGTAATTTTATTTCGGTAATGCCTACTAATTTGTATGGTTATAACGATAATTACCATCCCGAAAATTCGCATGTATTGCCCGCTTTAATTCGCAAATTTCACGAAGCTAAAACAAGTGGTACTAATAGCGTGACTGTTTGGGGAACGGGCAGCCCGTTACGAGAGTTTTTGTTTGCCGATGATTTGGCGGACGCCTGCTATTTTTTAATGCAAGAATACAACGAAGCTGGCTTAATAAACATTGGCACGGGCCACGATTTAAGCATCAAAGATTTAGCACTATTGATAAAAGAGGTAGTAGGTTTTACAGGCGATTTGGTGTTTGACAGCAGCAAACCTGATGGCACTCCCCGCAAACTATTGGATGTTTCTAAATTGCATACCCTTGGTTGGAAACATCGTATAACATTACAAGAAGGATTGGCCTTGGCCTATCAAGATTTCCTAAAAAAATTATAAAAACATGAAAAAATTAGCATTAAGCCTATTATTTATTGGTACAAGCCTAACTATTTTCGCACAATCTGTCGAAAAAATTAAGGAAAAGAATGTAAGCCGCATTATTAAAACCCTCACTGCCGACGATATGGAAGGCCGAGCCACGTTTTCGGCAGGAATTGATAAAGCCGCCACGTTTATAGAAAACGAATTCAAAAAAATTGGCTTACAAACGCTCGAAGGAGAAACTAGCTTCCGACAATCTTTTAGCATGAACCGCATAAAGCCGGGCACTGCTACAGTAAGTTTAAACGGCACAATCCTACCTGCCGATCAGGTATTGGTGAGTAGTGATCAAGCAACTCTAAGCTGGACCGAAGCCAGTGGTATTGAAAATATTCAATTAGCCGCCGGAGCAACATTTGTAAATCGCTACCGCGAAATTTTACGAGCCAATAAATCGGCTATCGTTTGGGTTGATCGTCAATATGCCGATGCCTTTAAGCGTCTTCGCGATGCCTCGTTTAGAACCCGTATGGCGGAAAAACCAAAGGCAACTTCGGTAGTATTTATTTTAAGTGATCAAGTAGCAAGCTCTTACAGCATTACGGCAAGCAATACCATAGATCAAGCCCCTTTATTTAATGTGGCCGGTGTGATTCCCGGCAAATCTAAAGCGAAAGAATACGTAGTTTTCTCAGCACACTACGATCATTTAGGAATTGTTAAAGCGGTAGAAGGCGATTCTATTGCCAATGGTGCAGACGACGATGCTTCGGGTACTACCGCAGTAATTGAATTGGCTAAATATTATAAAAAGCTAAACAACAACGAGCGTACCTTAATTTTTGTGGCCTTTACCGCCGAAGAAGTGGGTGGTTTTGGTTCTAGGTATTTTTCTTCTAAGCTAAACCCCGATGATGTGGTGGCTATGTTTAACATTGAAATGATTGGAAAAGAATCGAAATTTGGTAAAAATAACGCCTTTATTACCGGCTACGAACGTTCAGATTTTGGAGAGATTTTACAACGTAATTTAGAAGGTACCGATTTTAAATTTTATCCGGACCCGTACCCTAGCCAGAATTTATTTTACCGCAGCGACAACGCAACCCTAGCGGCATTGGGCGTTCCGGCACATACCATTTCTACCGATCAAATTGACATTGATAAATTTTATCATACCGTAAATGATGAATTGGAAACACTAGATGTTTCGAATATTACGGCTACAATTAAGGCCATTGCCCTAAGTTCTAGAAGTATTGTGAGTGGTAAAGATGCGCCAAAGCGGATACCGAAATTATAAGGCTTTACGCATTATATAATCGTTTAACACGAAGGTGTGATACGGAATGTCCAAGCTTTGGTGAATGTCAAACCCTTGTTTTTTGTAAAATTCAACCGCTTTATTACCGCGGTTTACATTGAGTTCCAAAATAAGTCCGCCTAAATTTTTAGATAGAGTACTAACCTCATCTATCAGCAATTTACCCGTACCCTTGCCTTGTTCGCTAGGCAAGAGGTAAAGTTTGTGCAGCTTGAAAACCTGCTCCAAGATATTCGTTTCACTAAATGCTGCAAACCCCACGGCCAATCCGTTTCTCTCGACTAGTAAAAAGGTGATTCCTTCGCTAAACTGTTGCGCTAGAGCCTCAGGAGAATACATCTCGTTAAGCATGTAGCTAATCTGTTCGGCCGAAATAAAAGAACTGTATGCTGGCCACCAACTCTCTTCGGCCAATTGACCAATAGTTGAAATATCGGTAGGATTTGCCGTGCGAATACTCAAACTCATAATTCTTCGGCAATAAATAAAAAGGGTTGTTCAAATTTAAGAGCGTAAAAGCCATCTTTTTCGGTTTCGAATTCATGAAATCCAAGGCGCTTTAAGCCTTCTATTTGCAGATTTTTGGCATCGTGGAGCAAGTGTACTTTTTGCCCACCTATTTGCCATTTACTAAATCCGGAACGGATAGGCATAATTTTTTTACCGGAGGTGAAAATCACCAGATTGATGATATCAACAAATAACACGTAGTCTTTTAGCAAAAATTCTTTGGCAATAACATTTACGGCCGGATACCCTTCGGCCACCAAATATTTCAAAGCATCTTCTAATGGCTCGTATTCGGTAAGCACGATATGGGTGTGCTCTTGAGCAATAAAATTTGGATTATTGGTAACTACAGCATCAATTTTAATTCCTAAAGAATCGGCATATTCATACACTTCTTGGGTTACCATAACGGTTGGGCTCCACTCTAGTAATTGGCCCAATTGTTCGTTAGCGAAATGCGCCAAATTGACTATAAGAAGAGCTGGTTCTTGTTTTTCTCGAACGATATGGTGCGACGACATCTATTTAATAAGTTCGTTTACCGGAGTGCCTATGCTGCCGTTGGGCATTTGTACATGCAATAGTGCCGCCAAGGTGGCTGCAATATCGGTCATGTAAGTAGGTGCATTGGTTTTGCCATGTTTTACCCCCCAACCCATAAACACCATTGGAATATGCGCATCGTAAGGGTTCCAACTTCCATGAGTAGTTCCCGTAGCGCCATAACCGGCAAACCAACCGGGTTGTAAAATGAGTTGGATGGCTCCGCTGCGTTCGGCATAATACCCATTAATAATTCGGCTACGTAACACATCAGGAATAGGGGCTTGTTGCACCGCCTTTTGATCAATTGCATTGGCCACTCCTTCTTGGCTTTGCAGGTACGCAATGCAATCAGAAATAATAGCTTGTTCGTTTAATTTAGCTTCGGCAATGGTCAGGTTATTTAAATTTACCTGGTAATTATCTAAACTCAATACTAATTTTTTGGTTTGATATTTCTCCTCTAACAAGCTATTAAGGCCGGCCATGATTTTGGTTGCCGGCCATAAACCTGCCGGAATTTTTTGGTCGTTCAATAAAGTTGGGTTGGTTGCACAACCATGATCGGCAGAAAGAAATATAGTATAATTGCCTTTGCCAACAGTTTTATCTAAATAGGCGAAAAATTTAGCAAAATCTTGGTCTAAGCGCAAATAGGTATCTTCTACTTCAATAGAATTCGGACCAAAGGTATGGCCAATATAATCGGTAGACGATAAACTTACAGCTAAGAAATCGGTTACCGTATTTTTACCCAATTGCTCATTTTCAATGGCCGCTTTAGCCATATCTAGCGTAAGTGAATTCCCGTAGGGTGTAGTGCGTAGGAGTTTATAATTAGGTAGCCCACCCTGATTTAAAATTATAGGAAATACCGGTTGATTATTCCCCGCCAATTTACCTTCGTAGGGATTGTTATCTTTAAAACTTTGCGTGTAGGTATCTATTGAATATAGGGTATTCCAGTTTTGCTTTAAATAGCTTTCGGCTTTTTTCTGATCGTTAAAATTTTTAACCCAAACAGGCAAATCCTTCATATAATAGGTGCTGGTTATCCAGCCGCCTGTTAAATCATCGTACCAGTAAGCTGCATCAGCACTGTGGCCTGCAGGCAAAATACCTCCACGATCTTTTAAGGCAATACCAATTACTTTTGATTTGAAATTGGTGGCCAACTTTAACTCATCGGTTATGGTGGTAGTTAATAAATTACGAGGCGACATTTGTCCGGCTTTGGACGTACTACCTACCGTTTGTACCGTTTCGTCTTCGGTACAGTACATTGTTTTTCCGGTTTTTTGGATAATAAAATCGTTACCAGCAATGCCATGAATGGCCGGTACCGAACCGGTATAAATGGTCGTGTGGCCAATAGCAGTTACCGTAGGAATATAATCAATCATGGTGTTTTCGCAAGAAAAACCTTCGTTGAGCATACGCTTAAAACCACCCGCTTGATAGCGGTCGTAATAACGATACAAAAAATCCCAACGCATTTGATCTACCACCAAGCCTACTACCAATTTTGGTCTCGGTAAAGAGGTAGAGGTGTTTGACGTTTTCGATTGTGCCTGTACAAGTACTGCACTAAAAATAAGAACTATAGATAGGAGATTTTTGATTCTGCTCATGGGTTATTTATTATGGTGCAAATATCGTTAAAACTTCAGGTTTAAAGAAATTAAGAAATTACGTGTAGCCTGCGGATAATAGTAGTTTTCGGTAGTGAAATTGCCCCCATAGATATAACTAAAGGTATACCCACTGGCCTCGTATTTCTTGTTAAACACATTATTCACCAACAAGGTTAGGCCAATATTTTTAGTCGATTTTAAGTTGAAATTATACTGAAAACGGAGGTTATGAACCAGCATGTCGTTTAGTTGGCGTGCCTTATTGGCGGTATTGTCTAAATATTGACGACTCACGTATTTGCCAATAAAAGCGATTTCGGCGTGCTTAAAAGGGGTAAAATCCCATTCGGCTGAAGCCACGAATGCTGGCGAAAAAGCAATATCGGTATGTGTATATTCTGTGCTTATCTGCGTACCATTATCGTAATCATCAATATAATTGGTAAAGCGTTTAATTTTATTTTGACTCCAAGCTATATTGGCTTTCCAAGACCATTTTTCACTTAGTTTTAAGTTAGCATCTAGCTCCAAACCTAGGCGATAACTATCGGGCACATTGCTGCGGCTATATTCGCCTACATCATTAATAGCCCCCGTTAAAATAAGTTGGTTTTTGTACTTCATAAAATAACCGTTTAGCGCTGCCCTGAAATTGCTACGACTAAAACGATAGCCCGCTTCTATATCGGTTAAACGTTCCGGTACTGGGCGACTAGCCGGTGTAGCATTCACAAAATCATTGCGGTTCGGTTCTTTATTGGCTACCGCCAAGGAAGCATAAAACTGCTCCTGAGGATTGATTTGATAACTTAATCCCACCTTCGGATTAAAAAAGTGTAGAGATACTGCTTGCTGAATGTTTTGCAAATTGGTATCGTAGCCCACAAATTCGTGATTCACCCGGCGATATTGCACATCGGCATAGGCTACCCAGCGGCCACGTTGCCAAGTTGATTTTCCATACACATTAAAATCAGTTTTAAAGCCATCGTTATCGTAGTAATGCTGGCGAATTTGGCTATCAGAAGCATACGTTGCCCAAATAATTTCGCCAAAATGACGGCCTTTGTATTCATTGTAAGCGCCCCCCAGGGTGAAATCCAATCCGTTTTTAGGCGTATAATTTAAAGCAAAGGTACTGCCGTAAAAATCGTTATCTAACCAACGGCGGCGGATTAAATCTGTTTGAGAAATGGTGTTTCCGCCAATCAGCACGGGGCTTAATCCATAATCAGCAAAATCTTGATCGGCTTTATATTCTTCGTAATAGCCACGGCCGTAGGTATAATGAAAGGCACCGCTTAAAGAAAGTTTAGGCGAAAAGCTGTGAGCGTATAAAAGTTGATAGTGGTCTTGTGTGTAATTATCCGTTTGATCGGCGTACGTGAAGCCATTGTAGGTTCTGTTATTTGTCAATTCTGATTCTGGAACACCATTCCAAGCCTGGTAGGTTTTCTCGTGACCCGAAAACACATTGGCCCGAATAAGGGTGTTGGCACCATACCAAGCACCACTTAAAAAGTATGATTTTAGTTTAGATGACGCCCTATCGATATATCCATCAGACTGAATTCTAGATAACCGACCATCAAAGATAAACTGATTGTTTAGCAGCCCCGTACCAAAATTTAAGGTGTTTTTTTGGGTATGGTAAGAACCCAAGGTATTGTTTAGCTCGGTATAGGCCGAATCTCTGCGAACGGTGGTTTGTATGTTTATACTGGCCCCAAAAGCACCAGCCCCGTTGGTAGAGGTGCCCACTCCTCGTTGCACCTGAATATTATCTACCGAAGAAACAAAATCGGGTAGATTCACAAAATAAGTAGCCTGGCTTTCTGGATCGTTAAATGGAATTCCGTTTAGGGTAACATTTATTCGAGAAGCATCGCTGCCCCGAATACGGAGGCCTGTATAACCAATACCTGTGCCCGCATCCGAACTCACTACCACACCCGGTGTTTGATTGAGCACAAAGGGTAAATCTTGGCCTGTATTATTTTTTTCTAAAACTGCTTTATTTATGTTGGTATAGGTAGTAGCGCTCTGTTCAGTGGCTCTAGTAGCTTTAATTACCACTTCATCGCCAGGGAAAATATTGGGTTTTAGCACGATTTCTACTTGAGCTTTAGCGGGTAAAGCAATTGTTTTTTCTATAGGTTGATAGCCTACAAAACTCACTTTTAGCACATAGTTTCCGGCTGCAAGACCGGTAAACGAAAATAGCCCTTGGCCGTTGGTGGCAAGAGTTTGATTAGAGTTTAAACTTACCGTGGCACCCACTAGTCCCAATTGTGTTCGTGCATCTAATACTTTTCCGCTAAAAGTAAATTGCGCAAAAGCAAGAACCGGCAAAAGCATAACCAACAGCGCAAAAAATAATCCTTTTTTCATTTTTATAATTTTAAAATTTAACAGCTACTTTAAAGGGGTAAAAGCAACTTTTATTAAATTTTTACCTTCCCTACGCCGGCATTATCCGGATCAGGTGTTCTGATAGTTCAACATAATAGGAACTAGCAGATGGGTATATTCTCAGCCCGTTTTTGTGTTTGCAAGAAACAAGGCACCCCTATTTGATGATTCAAAATTAGACTAATATTCTGAATTTTAGGTACAAATTGCGTCAGAAATAATACTTTTGCAGTACTATGCTCAGAACACACACTTGCGGAGAATTAACCTTAGCAGATTTAGGAAAAGAAATTAGCCTTTGCGGCTGGGTGCAAAAATCACGTGATTTAGGCGGAATGACTTTTGTGGACATTCGCGACCGCTACGGGATTACCCAATTGGCTTTTAATACCGACGATAATGCCGAGTTACGTGCCAAAGCCCGTGAACTAGGCCGTGAGTTTGTAATAAACGTACAAGGAACCGTAATTGAACGTTCGAGCAAAAACCTAAAAATGCTTACTGGCGAAATAGAAATTAGCGTTTCGGCTATCACTATTTTAAATCCGGCTAAGCTTCCTCCATTTTTAATTGAAGATGAAACCGATGGCGGCGACGAGCTGCGGATGAAATACCGTTACCTCGATTTACGTCGCAACCCGGTTCGTAATAATTTAGTACTTCGCCATAAAATGGCACAAGAAGTACGCCGTTACCTCGATGGGCTAGACTTTATTGAGGTAGAAACCCCGGTATTAATTAAATCTACGCCAGAAGGTGCCCGCGATTTTGTGGTACCAAGCCGCATGAATGCCGGCGAATTTTATGCCTTACCCCAATCGCCCCAAACCTTTAAGCAATTGTTAATGGTATCGGGCTTCGATCGCTATTTCCAGATTGTAAAGTGTTTCCGCGATGAAGATTTACGTGCTGACCGCCAGCCTGAGTTTACTCAGATTGATTGCGAAATGGCTTTTATTGAGCAAGAAGATATTTTAAACGTATTTGAAGGCTTAATTAAACAACTCTTTAAAAACGTTAAAGGCATTGATTTAGGCGCTGTACCTCGTATGACCTATGCCGATGCCATGCGTTTATACGGATCTGATAAACCCGATACCCGTTTTGGAATGCAATTTGTAGAACTCAACGATGTGGTAAAAGGAGCAAATTTCCCTGTATTTGATGCCGCCGAATTGGTAGTTGGTATTAAAGCTGAGGGCTGTGCCGAATATTCCCGCAAACAATTAGACGAATTAACCGATTATATAAAACGTCCGCAGGTAGGAGCAACCGGATTGGTGTACTGCCGTTACCAAACTGATGGAACCTTAAAATCATCGGTAGATAAATTTTACAGCGAAGAACACTTAAAAGCATGGGCTACTGCATTTGATGCAAAGCCCGGCGATTTGATCTTAGTAATGGCCGGCCCTGCTGAAAAAACCCGTAAACAACTCAACGAATTGCGTTTAGAAATGGGCAATCAGTTGGGCTTGCGTGATAAAAACACCTTTGCTCCACTTTGGGTACTCGATTTCCCACTATTGGAATGGGACGAAGAAAGTGGCCGTTACCATGCCATGCACCATCCGTTTACCTCACCAAAGCCAGAAGATATTGCCTTGCTTGACAGCCAACCCGGCGACGTACGAGCCAATGCCTACGATATGGTTGTGAACGGAACCGAAATTGGTGGCGGTTCTATCCGTATTCACGATAGGGCGCTACAATCTATTATGTTTAAGCATTTAGGCTTTAGCCCCGAAGAAGCGCAAAAACAATTTGGCTTTTTATTAGAAGCCTTTGAATATGGTGCTCCTCCGCATGGTGGCATTGCCTTTGGTTTCGATAGGTTGGTATCTATTTTCGCTGGATTAGATTCTATCCGCGATGTGATTGCCTTTCCTAAAAATAATTCGGGCCGCGATGTAATGATTGATTCGCCATCTACTATTTCTGAAGAACAGTTGAAAGAATTGAGCATTAAAACAACAACATAAGTTAAACTAACCTTCTATTAAAAGCCAGACCTAAATCTGGCTTTTTTATTTTATACAGATTTTAATACATTTAGAGTTCAAACCTACATCCATGAAAAAAAACATACTTTTCCTACTCTTAGGAGTTTCCCTCTCAGCAGTTGCACAAACAGACGCTCTAAAAGCAAAAATTAGTAAATCGGCCGATAAAATTGAAGGACAAGTAATTGCTTGGCGTCGCGATTTTCATGAACACCCCGAATTGGGGAACAATGAAGTGCGTACGGCAGACATCGTAGCGAATTACCTAAAATCTTTGGGTTTAGAAGTAAAAACCGGCGTGGGTAAAACAGGTGTAGTAGGTATTTTAAAAGGTGGCAAACCTGGCCCGGTAGTAGCCCTGCGTGCCGATATGGATGCACTACCAGTAACAGAAAGAACTCCTGTTGCTTTCGCATCTAAAGTAAAATCGACCTTTAACGGGCAAAGCGTTGGCGTAATGCATGCCTGCGGACATGATTCGCATACGGCCATGCTCATGGGCGTAGCCCAAGTGCTTAGTAGTTTAAAAAGTGAGCTTAAAGGAACGGTAAAATTTATTTTTCAGCCTGCAGAAGAGGGCCCGCCATTTGGCGAAGAAGGTGGAGCTGAATTAATGATTAAAGAAGGCGTGATGGAAAACCCACATGTAGATGTAGCCTTTGGTTTACACATTAATTCGCAAACACCAGTAGGAACCATTACCTATCGTCCGGGTGGTACTATGGCCAGCGTAAACGATATGAAAATTACGGTAAAGGGTCGCCAAGCCCATGGCGCCTATCCGTGGTCATCGGTAGATCCGGTTGTAGTATCGGCACAAATTATAAATGCTTTACAAACCGTTGTAAGCAGAAATTTAAATGTAACAGAAAATGCTGGTGTAGTAACCATTGGTTCTATACATGGTGGCGTACGCTCTAATATTATACCCGAAGAGGTTGAACTTATGGGCACCGTACGTAATCTGAGCAAAGAAGATGAGCAATTATTTATTGAACGTATAAAAACCATAGCCACCAAAACTGCTGAAGCAGCAGGTGCAACGGCTGAAGTGAAAATTCCCTTTAGTGTACATTATCCGGTAACCTATAACGATCCTAACTTAACCGCTCAAATGTTACCTACCCTGCAAAAGCTAGCCGGTAGCCAAAATATTAAATTGAAGCCCGCAGGTACAGGCGCCGAAGATTTTTCGTTTTACCAAGAAAAAGTACCCGGATTATTTATCTTTTTGGGAGGCATGCCTAAAGGAGGCGATCCGCTAAAAACGCCATCACACCATACTCCCGATTTTTTTATTGATGAAAGCGGCTTTACACTAGGCATCAAAGCCTTGGCCAACCTAGCGATTGATTATATGGATCAAGCGAAAAAATAAAAGAAAACAACTCCACAAAAAACCCTGAAGCATGCTTCAGGGCTTTTTTATGGCCTAAAATGGTAAATCGTCATCGGGAGCCGATTCATCAAAATCTACGGGCAACTCCTCAGAGTTTCGTTCTGCAGGAGGTTTACTGCCATCGTAATCACTTTTACGACCAAGCATGGTAAAATTATCGGCAACTATTTCGGTAGTATAGCGCTTATTTCCCTCCTTATCATCATAAACACGGGTACGAAGTTTCCCTTCTAAATAAATCAACTTTCCCTTTCGAAGGTATTTTGCAGCAATTTCAGCCAACCCACGCCAAATTACTACATTGTGCCATTCTGTTTGCTCTACTTTTTTACCATCTTTAGTAGTATAACTTTCTGAAGTGGCTAGCGAAAAACTAACCATGCTTGAGCCGCTATCCAAATGTCGAACTTCAGGGTCCTTGCCCAAATGTCCAACTAAAATAACTTTGTTAATTCCAGACATATCTTTTAGATTTAATTAATTTAATTTGAAGGTAAATAATTTTATTATAAATTCAAATATCAATTTTGGTTGTGCTAAATTTTCTAATTCTGCCAAGGGTAAAAACTGCTCTTTATGAGCTAAAAAATAAGTACCCGATACTTCCATTACCACAAATTGTGCAAATATACGTTGATGGGATAGCAAATGTTTTACTGGCCCATGCACCCATTTAATATGGCTAAGGTCTTTAAATTTTTGTTTAAAATCGTCAGTACAAACCAATTCTCCGGGTGAAAGTGCTGTACGGCTTTCGAGTAAAGGGAATTCATACAACCCTTGCCAAATATCGCCAGCACCGCGTTGTTGCATGGCAATGCTATCGCCATGTAGCAAAACTATATAGTTAAAAAACCGTTCCCGAGCCGGCTTTTGTTTCAATTTCACAGGCAAATTTTGAATTTGATTGGTGCTAAAGGCAGTACAACCGGTACGTAATGGGCAAGTTTCGCAAAGTGGACTTTTGGGTTTGCACTGCAAAGCACCAAACTCCATAATGGCTTGATTGTATACACCAGCTAATTTTGGAGGTAATAGTTCTTGCGCCAATGCCAAAAATTGTTTTTTTCCTTCGCTAGAATTTATGGGTGTATCTATTCCAAAATATCTAGCCAAAACACGAAACACGTTGCCGTCAAGTACAGCCCTTGCCTCATTGCTCGAAAAAGAAGAAATTGCAGCAGCTGTATACTCTCCTACACCTTTCAAGCGAAGTAAATCATCATAAGCACTAGGAAAGCGTCCATCAAACTGCTCCATAACCATTTTAGCGGTGTGGTGCATGTTCCGAGCTCTCGAATAATAACCCAAACCCTGCCAATCGTTTAAAATTTCACCTTCGGTAGCAGCAGCAAAATCTGCTATGGTAGGATAATGAGTTAAAAATCGATGGAAATAAGGTAAGCCCTGATCGACCCTGGTTTGTTGCAAAATAATTTCAGATAGCCAGAGCACAAAGGGATTGGTGCTATGCCGCCAAGGCAAATCACGTTTATGCTCCTGGTACCAAGCTATTAATTCGTTTGCAAAAGTCATTTAGTTATAAATTTGGTGGTATGTAGGCCACAAAAATAGCTTAGTATTTGTTTTATAGCGACTTGCTGTAAAAAAAACGTCTATTTATTTTCCAAATTCATTTTAAAAAGATACCTTTGCAACCCAAAAACAATACAAATATTATACATAAAGCTATATAACACTACACTATGACTAAGGCAGAAATTATCGCAGAAATTGCTACAAAAACTGGAATTGAAAAAGGTGATGTACAAGAAACCGTTGAAGCGTTTTTTAAAGTTGTAAAAAACTCAATGGTAGGTGGAGAAAACGTATATGTAAGAGGTTTTGGCAGTTTTATAGTGAAAAAACGTGCTAAAAAAACAGCTAGAAATATTTCTAAAAATACCGCCATTATTGTGCCTGAGCATTTTGTGCCTAGTTTTAAGCCGGCCAAAATTTTTGTAGATAAAGTAAGAAATGGTAATAAATCTAAAATTGCCTAACACACGCAATGTTTAACGCCAAACAAATAGCCGTACTCGTATTAATTGCCGTACTTGTTACTGCCTTGTTTTCGCTAAATATTAAAGGATTACAAAAAGAAGAGGCTTCTAAACCAACAACTGATGCAAAAGAGCAAGCAGTAGTTGCAATTAGCCTCGAACAAGTTTCTGAAACAGCTAAACAAACCATAAATGCTAGTTTAGCCGCAGAAATTACTAGCTTAGAAACAGCGCTTAAAAATGCTGATGAGCCAAGCAAACTTGCCTTATACAAGCAACTTGCTCTAAAATGGGACGATGTAAATGTAGCTACGCCAAGCGCATTTTATAAAGAATTGGTAGCACAAACAGAGTCCTCGTACGAAAATTGGGTTTTAGCCGGTGATCAACTAACCACCGCTTACCAAACTACTCAAGATTCAACCATTCAGCCAACTTTGGTACAAAAAGCAATTACTGCTTACCAATCGGCACTAAAATTAAACCCGGGAAGCTTAAATGCAAAAACGGGCTTAGGCACTGCATACGTCAGCGGAACACCTAACCCCATGCAAGGGATAACTTTATTACTCGAAGTAGTAAAACAAGATCCTAAAAACGTAAAAGCCAATACGAACCTAGGCCTTTTTGCCATGCGTTCGGGCCAATTTGACAAAGCGGTAACACGCTTTAAAACAGTTATTGAACAAAAACCCGATCCGGAAGCTTGGTTTTACTTAGCAACTAGTTACGAAAATCTGGGCCAAAACAAGGATGCCATTCTTGCTTATGAAAAAAGTAAAGAATTAGCCGCCGAACCCGGATTGAGTAATTTTGTGGATCAAAAAATAAAAGCATTAAAAAAATAACAGAATTTTAAAACATTAAAAGAAAAGCTATGCCAAGCGGAAAAAAAAGAAAAAGACATAAAATGGCTACTCACAAGCGCAAAAAGCGTTTAAGAAAAAACAGACACAAGAAAAAATAAGCGCTTTTTAAGCACTTCATATTCTAGGTAACCTCCCGTGCTTACGCGGAGGTTATTTGTATTTGTTTTAGAAATCAATTCTTAAAAACATGTAACCGGTGCAAATCGGTTAATAAATGAGTAGCCCTTGGTTAAAGAACTAATTATCAATTCTGGACCTCAGGGGTCCACAATTGCCTTATTACAAGACAAGCAACTCGTAGAACTAAACAAAGAACAAGTCAACAACAATTATGCTGTTGGCGATATTTATTTGGGTAAAATCAAAAAGATTATGCCCGGCTTAAATGCTGCTTTTGTTGATGTTGGCTACGAGAAAGATGCTTTTTTGCATTACCTCGACCTTGGTCCGCAGGTAAAATCGTTGATGAAACTGACTAAATACATCAAGTCAGGCAATCATCAAGATAAATTATTAAACAATTTTAAGCTAGAGGAAGAAATTACCAAATCGGGTAAAATTGCCGATTTAGTAAGTCGCAACATGTTGTTGCCTGTACAAATTGCCAAAGAGCCCATCTCTACTAAAGGGCCCCGCTTAAGTGCCGATTTGTCTATTGCCGGTCGTTTTGTGGTACTGGTGCCTTTTTCAGACGCCACCTCAATCTCTAAAAAGATAAAAAGTAATGGCGAACGTACCCGTTTGCGCAAAATTATCGAAAGCATTAAACCCAAAAACTTTGGCGTAATTATTCGCACCGTATCTGAAGGGAAAGGCGTAGAAGAATTACAAAAAGATTTATTGGACTTGGTTGCTAAATGGGAACGTTTTACTACCCGTTTAAAAACAACCAACCCAGCAGAAAAAGTGCTGGGCGAAATGGGCCGCACCTCTACTATTCTTCGCGATATTTTAAATCCGGATTTTGCCAATATTTATATTGATGATGCCGCTTTATATGAAGAAGTACGTGCCTATGTACACGAAATTTCTCCAGAAATGGAGAAAATAGTAAAGCACTACAAGCAAAAAGAGCCTATTTTTGAACATTTTGGTGTAGATAAACAGATTAAAGCCGCCTTTGGCAGAACAGTTAATTTACCGGGTGGTGCTTATCTAGTAATTGAGCATACAGAGGCTTTACACGTAATTGATGTAAACAGCGGCAACAGAACGGCTAGCAAAGAAAATCAAGATGAAAATGCTTTCTTGGTAAATAAAGAAGCCGCTCGTGAAATTGCCCGCCAACTTCGTTTACGCGATATGGGTGGTATTGTTGTAGTCGATTTTATAGACATGCACAAACCGGCCAATCGCAAAGAGTTGTTTGATTACTTACGTGAGCAAATGAACTTAGATCGGGCTAAACACACCATTTTACCTCCAAGTAAATTTGGGTTGGTGCAAATTACCCGCCAGCGTGTTCGCCCTGAGATGAACATCATTACCAACGAGAAGTGCCCATCGTGCGATGGTACAGGCGAAATTAAAGCCAGCATTGTATTGTTAGATGATGTTGCCGCCAACTTGGCCTTTATTATCAAAGAACAAAACGAAAAAAATATTACTCTTTGCGTACATCCATACATTGAGGCCTATATTAAAAAGGGAATTTTCAACTTACAGTGGAAATGGTTCTCAAATTACGGCCGTTGGATTAAAGTAAAAGCAGAACCTTCTTACCACCTTACAGAATTCCATTTTCTGAATAGTAAAGAAGAAGAAATAAAGTTATAAGTGATGGGTTTTAGGTTGTTTGTTTTTAAAAATTGATAAAGAACCTGTAACTTAAAACCCACAAAAAAACCTTTAACTCATTGGCTAAATCTAAATCTGCGTATTTCTGTCAAAGTTGCGGCTACGAGTCGGCCAAATGGCTGGGCAAGTGCCCCTCGTGCAACCAATGGAATACCTTTGTAGAAGAAGTTATTGAGAAAAATTCTGCTGCTATACCCGATTGGAAAACAAGCAATTCGGGCAAAAGAGCCAATAAACCAGCTGCCATACACGAAATTTCGTTTAAAGAAGAAAATAGATTAGTTACCCCCGATGCCGAACTGAACCGAGTGTTGGGTGGAGGCATTGTTCCAGGATCTTTGGTATTAATTGGGGGAGAACCCGGTATTGGCAAATCTACCCTCATGTTACAGGTTTCCTTAAACTTGCCGGGCTTAAAAGTACTTTACGTTTCGGGCGAAGAAAGCGAACAGCAAATTAAAATGCGTGCCGAGCGCTTAATAAAAGCTAGCAAAGCCGATTGTTATATCTTAACCGAAACCTCTACACAAAATATTTTCAAACAAATTGAAGCCATAGCGCCTCAATTGGTGGTTATCGATTCTATACAAACACTGCATTCGGCACATATCGAATCTACTCCGGGCAGTGTATCGCAAGTACGCGAATGCACCGCAGAATTGTTGCGTTTTGCCAAAGAAACCGGCACGCCCGTATTTTTAATTGGCCACATTACCAAAGATGGCACCATTGCCGGACCAAAAATCTTGGAACACATGGTAGATACTGTTCTACAATTTGAAGGCGACCGACACCACGTGTACCGCATTTTACGTTCGGTAAAAAACCGTTTTGGCTCTGCTGCAGAATTGGGTATTTACGAAATGCAAGGCAGCGGCCTCCGTGAAGTTTCTAATCCATCCGAAATATTACTCTCTCAACGAGATGAACCCCTAAGCGGCATTACCATTTCGGCCATGTTAGAAGGAATGCGCCCCATGCTTATTGAAACCCAAGCCTTAGTGAGCCACTCGGCCTATGGCACGCCTCAGCGTTCGGCTACGGGCTTTGATACCCGCCGCATGAACATGTTGTTAGCCGTATTAGAAAAGCGCTGTGGATTTCGCTTAAGCACCAAAGATGTGTTTTTAAATATTGCTGGTGGCTTGCGGGTAGAAGATCCGGCCATAGATTTAGCCGTAGTGGTAGCCATTATCAGTTCGCACGAAGATATGCCGGTACCGACCAAGGCTTGTTTTGCAGCAGAAGTAGGTTTATCTGGAGAAATTAGAGCCGTTAACCGCATTGAGCAACGCATTGCCGAAGCCGAAAAATTAGGCTTTGAGCAAATTTACATCTCCAAATACAATAAAAAAGGCCTAGACTTAAAGCGCTACCAAATAGAAATTAAAACCGTAGCCAAAGTAGAAGAGGTGTTCTCGGCACTTTTTGGGTAAAATACGCTGTTAATTATTTTCTTTATAGCCCATACTTAGGTTGGTGTCGCCGTTTAATTTGATATTAATCACCGCTACCTCCTTACCTAAATTTTTAAAACTCACTCGGTTATCCTTAGCCACACTGTATTCCTGTTTATCTCCTTTATTAAGCACCCCCAAAGAGGTACTCACTTCAGATTGATATTTTTGGATAAATACTTCTACCGGGGTGTTAGTGGTGTTTTGTATTACCGCTGTATAACTTCCATGCTGGCCTTCTCCCAAAACAAACGACTTTTCAGAATCAATAGTAGTTTGAGAAGTTAGTACGCCGAAAATACTGCACGATTGAAAAAAAACAAAGCTGAATAGCAACAGAAAAAGAACTCTTCTCATTTTATAGGTTGACTGATTGATACATTTATTTACTCAAGTACATCGATTTCTCTTTGTACAATTTAATAAAGTACGGATCTTCTAAATCTTTAATAAAACGAATGGCTTCGCCGGTAGATTTCATTTCTGGACCTAATTCCTTTTCAATTTCCGGAAATTTATCGTGAGAGAAAACTGGTTCTTTAATGGCATAGCCTTTTAGCTTGCGCTCAATGGTAAAATCTTTCAGTTTCTTAAAACCTAGCATCACCTTGGCAGCAATATTAATGTAAGGTACATCGTAGGCTTTAGCAATAAATGGCACAGTACGTGAAGCACGAGGATTGGCCTCAATAACATATACATCTCCATTTTTTACCGCAAACTGAATGTTCAACAAACCGCGAACGTTTAGGGCTTTAGCCAATTTAATGGTGTATTCTTCCATCTTATCCTGTACCGTAGCTGGTAGGCTAAATGGTGGCAATACCGCACTCGAATCGCCGGAATGGATACCAGCAGGCTCAATATGCTCCATCATGCCAATAATATGTACATCTTCCCCATCGCAAATAGAATCCGATTCGGATTCTTCCGCTCTATCTAAGAAATGATCTATTAATACTCGATTACCCGGCATAGCTCGTAATAATTTCACTACGGCGTTTTCTAAATCTTCATCGTTAATTACAATACTCATTCCTTGGCCACCCAAAACATAACTCGGGCGTACCAACACCGGATAGCCTACTTCATGAGCAACCACTAATGCCTCTTCGGCACTTTCGGCTACGCCATATTTAGGGTACGGAATGCCTAAATCTTTCAACAAATCGGAGAAACGACCACGATCTTCGGCAATATCCATATTGTCAAAAGAAGTGCCTATAATTTTGATGCCGTTTTCGTGGAGCTTTTCGGCCATTTTTAAAGCAGTTTGGCCGCCCAATTGCACAATTACGCCTTCGGGTTTTTCTAAATCTATAATTTCGCGAACATGTTCCCAAAACACCGGCTCAAAGTATAACTTATCGGCCATGTTAAAATCGGTAGAAACCGTTTCTGGATTACAATTTATCATAATGGCCTCGTAACCGGCTTCTTTAGCAGCCAATAATCCGTGAACACACGAATAATCGAATTCAATACCTTGGCCAATGCGATTTGGACCAGAACCCAATACGATTATTTTTTTCTTAGCGCTCACCATCGATTCGTTTTCGTCTTCAAACGTAGAGTAGTAATACGGCGTTTGTGCCGGAAACTCGGCAGCACAAGTATCTACCATTTTATACACCCGTTTAATGCCTAATTCGCGGCGGCGATTATACACCTCATCTTCCGTTACGTTACTCAATAGCCAAGCCAATTGCGCATCCGAATAGCCCCGCTGTTTTAGGGTGATGAAAAAGTCCTTAGAGATTGTTTCTAACGTAAAGTTTTTTAATTCTTGTTCTAGCGTAACCAATTCTTGAATTTGCACCAAGAACCACTTATCTATGTGGGTAATTTTCCGAATAGATTCTAGTGGCACCCCTAAACTGAAAGCATCTTTTACGTGGAATAAGCGGTCCCAGCTTGGATGCTCCAAGCTGTGCATAATTTCTTCGAGATTGCGGCTTTGGCGGCCGTCGGCGCCCAAGCCTAAACGGTTGGTTTCTAAACTCTGGCAGGCTTTCTGTAAGGCTTCAATAAAGCTGCGGCCAATACCCATTACTTCTCCTACCGATTTCATTTGTAAGCCCAACTGGGTATTTGCTCCTTTAAATTTATCGAAGTTCCAGCGTGGAATTTTAACAATCACGTAATCTAGCGTGGGTTCAAAATAGGCCGACGTAGTTTTAGTAATTTGATTTTCTATCTCATCTAAATTATAACCGATAGCCAATTTAGCGGCAATTTTAGCAATGGGGTAACCGGTTGCTTTAGAAGCCAGTGCCGATGAACGAGAAACCCGTGGGTTAATTTCAATGGCAATAATTTCGTCGTTAGCAGGGTTTACCGAGAACTGTACGTTACAGCCACCGGCAAAATTGCCGATTGCCCGCATCATTTTGATGGCTTGGTTACGCATATCTTGGTAACAACGATCGCTCAAAGTCATGGCTGGAGCCACCGTAATCGAATCACCAGTATGGATGCCCATCGGATCGAAATTCTCGATAGAGCAAATAATAATCACATTGTCTTTATTATCGCGAAGCAATTCGAGCTCAAATTCTTTCCAGCCCAAAACGGCTTGCTCTACCAATACCTCGTGGGTAGGCGATGCTTGCAAACCACGGCTTAAAGCCGCATCAAATTCTTCTTTTTTATGTACAAAACCTGCACCCTTGCCACCCAATGTATAACTTGGCCGTATAACCAGCGGGAACCCAATATCTTGAGCGGCTTCTTTTCCTTCTAAAAAGGAATTAGCAATTTTCGATTTCGCTACCCCTATTCCAATCTCTACCATCAACTTGCGAAACTCTTCTCGATTTTCGGTTTTTTCAATGGCTGCTACATCTACCCCAATTACTTTTACTCCATATTTTTTCCAAAGTCCCTGCTCGTCTGCCTCAATACAAAGATTTAAGGCCGTTTGGCCACCCATGGTTGGCAATACCGCATCTATTTTTTGTTCCTTTAAAATCTGCTCAATACTTTCACAGTTCAGCGGCAATAAATACACATGGTCGGCAATTACCTTGTCGGTCATAATGGTAGCCGGGTTTGAGTTGATGATGGATACACTGATGCCTTCCTCTTTTAAAGAAAGTGCAGCTTGCGATCCGGAGTAATCAAACTCACATGCTTGGCCGATAATAATGGGTCCAGAACCGATGATCAGGACAGATTGTATGGAGGTATCTTTTGGCATAGGGCTATTAAAATGGGAGATTTTCCTATGCTCTTCGAGCGAAAATCCCGACTTATGTGTCGGGGCATAAAGATATGAAATAGGACTTAATTAGTAGGCTAAAAAACAAAAAAAATGTGGCTTGTAAAACAATTTCATTTCTTGTTACGTTATAGCATAGTAATCTGAGGTGCTTGGTTTCTTATACCAAATACTTTTGTTAGTTACAATTTGGTTGGTCAAAAATCCCCTTGATGAAAATCGAGGGGATTTTTAGTAAAAATTGGCCGAGTTCTTCTTAAGTTTGAAAAAAATCTTACACATAAAAAACAGTTTGGCTCTGTATTGATCCTAAACGTGTTATGGAAAAATAGTAAGGGTTAGCAAATTGTACTGCAAAGTACGCACACCAACACACCGTGATTGAAACACTAAGCACATGGCTGCAAGAGCAGTCACTTTTAGAAACAATTGGCGTAATTACAGGCATTTTGTGCGTGTATTTAGCCGCCAAAAACAACATTTGGAATTGGCCTATTGCCATTGTAAGTGTGGGCATTTATATTGTTATTTTTTTAGAAGCCAAACTTTACGCCGATACCGGTTTACAGGTTTACTTTTTGGCCATGAACGCATACGGCTGGTGGTTTTGGAGCCGCAAACCGGCCGATGCACTCAAGGTACCCGTAAAGCGTATTACTAAAACAGAAATCCTGCTTTCACTGCTTGGTATAGCCGTATTTACTGCCCTTATTGGCTTTTTTCTGTACCATAAAACCGATGCTGCTTTCCCATTTATTGATAGTTTTTGCACCGCTTGTAGCCTAGTGGCACAAATTTTCTTGGCACGTAAAGTAGTAGAAAACTGGCTTATTTGGATTTTTGTAGACATTATTTATATAGGCGTTTACCTAGCTAAAGGCCTTCACCTTACCGCAGGCATGTATGCCTTATACATATACATTGCGCTCATGGGATACCTAGCTTGGCGAAAAGAGTTTAACCAACAAAAAGTATGAGCATGGGGATAAAAAAAATAGCCATTGTTGGGCCCGAATCTACAGGAAAATCGAGTATTTCAGCGCTTTTAGCCAAACACTACCATACCGTGTGGGTGCTTGAGTATGCCCGCGAATACTGTGAAAAATTGACTGCACCTTGCACCTGGCAAGATGAAATAAACATGTTTCACGGACAATTGGCCTTAGAAAAAGAACTGCTGCCCAAAGCCAACAAACTCTTAATTTGCGATACTACCTTTATTACCGTAAAAATTTGGAGCGATGCCTTTTTTGGCAAATCGCCACAAGAAGTGCTCGATAAATTACCCAAACATAGCTACGATTTCTACCTGCTTATGGATGTAGATTTACCTTGGGAAGAAGACCCCCTACGAGATTTTCCGAACCAACGCGAACATTTTATGGAGATTTGGCACCAAGAGTTGAAAGCTATAAACGCCAATTACCAAGTAATTTCGGGGCAAGGAGAACTACGCTTTCAGCGGGCAGTGCAGGCAATTGATAGATTTTTAGCGGTATAAATTGTACTTTCGTTTTATGGAATTTTTAAGCAACCCCGAAATTTGGATTTCGTTAATCACCCTAAGCATATTAGAAATCGTTTTAGGCATCGATAACATTATTTTCATCTCTATTTTAGCCGGAAAATTGCCGGAAAATCAACAAAAAAAAGCCCGTCAGCTGGGTTTAGCCCTAGCCATGATTACCCGGGTATTGCTATTACTTTCCTTAAGTTGGATGATGACCCTGACCACGCCCCTTTTCAACGCGGCTAATTTAATCGGCCTTACTGAAGGTGAATGGGTAGAAAAACTAGCTATTTCGGGCCGAGATTTAATTTTATTGATTGGAGGCTTGTTCCTAATTTATAAAAGTACCAGCGAAATTCACGAGAAATTAGAAGGTGCTAATCACGCAGATGGAGGTAAGAAAAAACTTTCTTTTTCGGCAACCATCGTACAAATTCTATTATTAGATATTGTATTCTCTCTCGATTCGGTAATAACCGCTGTGGGTATGGCCAGCCATGTAGAAGTAATGATAGCCGCTGTAATTATTGCCGTAATCGTAATGATGCTAGCCGCTGGAGGCATAAGTAACTTTGTAAATAACCATCCAACTGTGAAAATGTTGGCGCTCTCGTTTTTATTGTTAATTGGTGTGTCGCTCTTAGCAGAAGCCTTTGAACAACACATACCAAAAGGATACGTGTACTTTGCTATGGCCTTCTCGGTATTGGTAGAAATGCTCAACTTGCGTGTAAAAAGCAAAACTAAACCGGTACAATTACATAACACCCCAGAGGCACCTAAAGAAGATTAAAATACTCTACAAAGAAGCCCTTTTAAATATTCTCCCTCAGGAAAAGAAGAGCGTATCGGGTGATCTTCGGGTTGGCAAAACTGATCAATAAACTGCACTTCTTTGCCGGCATCTAAAGCAGACCAGGCCAAAATTTGCTTAAACGTACCTATATCTAATGCTCCCGAGCAAGAAAAAGTAGCCAAAAAACCCCCTTTATTCAATAGGCCCATGGCCAATCGGTTTAAGTCTTTATACGCTCTAGACGCCTTGGTTAAAGCCGAGCGTGAGGGTGCATATTTAGGTGGATCGAGCACAATAAGATCGAATTTATCGCCACTCTCTAAAAAAACACGAAGTTGTTTATTTACATCAGACTGGATGGATGTTTGTTGCGAAGCTTTAAATCCATTCAACTTGATGTTTTTTTTCAGCGTATCAATAGCCAAAGCAGAACTATCTACACTCACTACCTTTTTAGCGCCTGCAGCCAACGCATTTAAGGTAAAGCCGCCCGAGTACGAAAAGCAGTCCAATACCACTTTAGCATTGGTTCGGGCCGCTACTTTTTTACGATTCTCCCGTTGGTCGCAATAAAAACCAGATTTTTGCCCATCGGCAATATTTACTTGATAACGAATGCCGTTCTCAACCACTTCAATAAATTCGGGTGGAGCTTCTCCAGCCAAAATACCCGAGGAGGCTTGTAGTCCTTCGTGGGCTCGAGCATTAGCATCGCTACGGTCAAAAATGCCTTTTGGTTTTAACAATTTTTGCAATTCATCTAAGCAAATAGCCTTGGCTTTCTCCATGCCCGATGTTAAAATTTGTACCGATAAAAAATCGGCATACTTATCTACAATTAAGCCAGGCAAGTAATCGGCTTCACTAAAAATCAATCTACAGGTATTCGTTTCACCAGAAGCCAATAATTGCGTACGGGCCGCAACGGCTTGCTGTATTCGGCTACGCCACCACGTTTCATCAATCACTTGCTCGGCATTCCAGGCCAAAACCCGTACCGCCACTCTCGACTGGGCGTTATAAAAACCAGTAGCCAAAAAATCACCTTTGGCGTCTAATACGATAACCAAATCACCGTTTTCAGGCTTACCAATTATTTTTTCTATAGCTCCCGAAAAAATCCAGGGATGTAATTGCCTTACGGCCTTTTCTTTTCCTTTACGTAAATAGATGCTGTGCATGGCACAAATCTAGTCAAAGATTTCATTTCATTTTCTACCTTTGGCATACCATGAACTATGTGAATTTTGGCGACGAGCCTAGCTTAGCGCCCGATGAGTTTTTTATGAACGAGGCTTTAAAAGAGGCTCGTAAAGCCCAAGAGCTAGACGAAGTGCCTATAGGTGCGGTTATTGTGTGTAAAGGACGTATTATTGGCCGCGGACATAACCTTACCGAACGCTTAAACGACGTAACGGCCCATGCAGAAATGCAAGCATTTACGGCTGCTGCCGATTATTTGGGTGGAAAATATTTAACCGATTGCACCTTATATGTAACCCTAGAACCCTGCGTAATGTGTGCGGGTGCTTCATATTGGACCCAAATTAGTCGCATAGTATTTGGCGCCTACGATATGCAACGGGGTTTTACTCGGATTAATCAAACGCTAACTCATCCTAAAACCGAACTCATTGGAGGCATAAAAGCCGATGAATGCGGAGAACTGGTGAAAGCATTCTTCAAATCAAAACGGAGTAAAAGTTAAAAACCACGCACGTTATACCCCTAAGCAACGTATATTTGTATACCCTATTCATTTAAAAATTAATTAAAATAAACAACATATGGCATTTGAACTACCTGCATTAGCATATGCAACCGATGCGCTAGAACCGCATATTGATAAAATGACCATGGAGATTCACCATGGAAAACACCACCAAGCGTATGTAGACAACCTAAATAAAGCCTTGGCTGGAACCGATTCTGCAAATGCAAAAATCGAAGATATTTTAAAATCTATTTCTAAATTCCCAATGCCGGTGCGCAATAATGGTGGTGGCCACTACAACCACAGTTTATATTGGTCAATTATGTCGCCAAATGGTGGCGGTGCGCCTACTGGCGATTTAGCAAAAGCTATTGATAGTGCATTCGGAACATTTGATGCCTTTAAACAAAAGTTTGCCGAAGCAGGCACTACCCGTTTTGGTTCGGGTTGGGCTTGGTTATGCCTAAAGGCCGATGGAACTTTATGCGTGTGCTCTACGCCAAATCAAGATAACCCCTTAATGGATATTGCCGAATGCCCTGGCACTCCACTTTTAGGAATGGACGTATGGGAACATGCGTACTACCTAAAATATCAAAATAAACGCCCAGATTATATTGCTGCTTTTTGGAATGTAGTGAACTGGACTGCTGTTGCCGAACGCTTTTCGAAAGCGAAATAAGTCGATACAGTATAAAAAAGCCCTCCTGAAGTTTCGGGAGGGCTTTTTTTATTAGCGTTTACTTATTTTATTGAGGGTAATTTGTTTTTGCAACGTACATTTAAATCGGTTAATGGCTAAACTACGCTTTTGAGCATGTTTCTGGCTCACCCCGCTATTTACCCTTTTTCTCCACAAATTAAAGCTGGTTTTCTTTAATGTTTTGCGCATTAAGGCAATGGTATCGGCTTCCGAAAATCCGAATTGATAAAGTATGGCTTCAAAGGGTGTTCTATCTTCCCAAGCCATCTCAATAATGCGGTCTTGATCTTGAAGGCTGAGCGAATTAATTTTTTCATCCATAAAGTTTGGTGCTTCCTAGGAATAGCTATAGCGGTAAATCTACTTAAAATAGAAAAGTTAGAACCACTTATTTGGTTTTGTGATATTCTGATGATGAATAAGATACCTCTAATTACAATATGGTAAACCACATTAATTTAGCGGTTTTTTAGCATGTATTAAGAACGAATTTTGTAGAGATAGTTGGTATATTCGTTCAAGTCAAATACGTAACATGAAAAAAATAGTCTGCATTTCACTCTTACTGATGCTTGGTTTTGCCGTGCGGGCACAACAACTCGTTGGGTCGGGCAAAGCTGTAGATCCATATAAACGAACTAGCCGAAAATCGGGAGTATTTAGCCAAGGTGCAGTTGCAAGCGCCAACCCTCTGGCCAGCCAAGTGGGTGTAGAAATTATGAAACGAGGAGGCAATGCATTTGATGCAGCCATTGCCACACAGTTGGCTTTGGCAGTGGTTTATCCCATTGCCGGAAATATTGGTGGCGGTGGATTTTTGTTAGGCCGTACTGCAAAAGGTGAACTCCTCGGTTTAGATTTTAGAGAAAAAGCACCAATGGCAGCAAGTCGCGATATGTATTTAGACAAACAAGGCAATGCCCAATTTGATTTTTCTCAAAATGGACATTTGGCTAGCGGAGTTCCGGGTACCGTTGCGGGACTGTTTGCTACCCTGCCCTATGCCAAACTGCCTTTCAACGAATTAATTCAGCCTGCTATTGATTTGGCTGAATTTGGCTTTGTACTTAGTCAAAATGAAGCTACGGGTCTTAATTGGACCAAGGAATCGTTTCAGAAATACAGTACACAAGTAAGTGCTTTTGTGAAAAATACCGATTGGCAAGCAGGCGATACCCTCATACAAAAAGAATTGGCCACTACCTTAAAACGTATTCGCGATAAAGGCGCTAAAGGATTTTATCGTGGTAAAACTGCCCAACTTTTGGTAGCCGAAATGCACCGAAGGAATGGCATTATCAGCAAAAAAGATTTGAGACAATACGAAGCTAAAAATAGAACACCAATTCAATTTAACTACAAAGGAAACGAGGTGATTGGCTTCCCTCCACCAAGTAGCGGAGGTATAATTGTGGCTCAAGTACTTAAAATGTTAGCAGATAAAAAACTAGAAACGCTGGGTTTTCAATCGGAGAAAAGTGTGCAACTTTTAATAGAAGCCGAACGTATAGCCTTTGCCGATAGGGCCGAACATTTGGGCGACCCTGATTATTGGCAAGTGCCTGTAGAAAAATTGTTAAATAGTGGGTATTTAACCAGCCGAATGACTGCTTTTACAGAAGGTAAAGCAGGTAAAAGCAGTGAAACTAAGGCAGGAAATTTTAGCGAAAGTACCGAAACTACGCACCTGAGCATATACGATAAAGAAGGGAATATGGTAGCCGTAACCACTACGCTAAATGGTGCTTATGGTAGTAAAACCGTGGTAGGCGGGGCAGGGTTTTTATTAAATAATGAGATGGACGATTTTAGCATTAAAGCCGGTGTACCCAATATGTATGGTGCCGTGGGCAGTACGGCAAACGCTATAGCACCAAATAAACGCATGCTAAGCTCTATGAACCCCACCCTGGTGTTAAAAGATAACAAACCCTATATCATAGTGGGTACTCCTGGTGGAACAACCATACCCACCTCCGTGATACAAACCTTGATAAATCTTATCGACTTTAAATTAAGCCCAATGGAGGCAAACAATAGTCCGAAATTTCACCACCAATGGTTACCCGATGTGGTAGCTGTAGAAAAAGATTTTCCGCAAGCTTTAAAAGATCGCCTCATAGCTATGGGCTATACGCTGAGACTGCTTGATAGCATAGGCCGCACCGAACTTATTGTAATTGATGCTAATGGGACAATACAGGCAGTAGCCGATATACGTGGTGAAGATAGTGTGGCTGGTTTTTAATTAGCCTACTTCATGGCGCTAAATAAATTAGGGTAATCGGAAATAATTCCGTCTACACCCAATTTTAGCATTGTCTGCATTTCGGGAAGGGTATTTACTGTCCAAACAATAACTTGCATGCCTTTTTTATGGCAGTTATCCACTAGTTTTTGATCTACAAATTGATAGGCTGGACTAAAAATGGTGGGAACAAACCCCAGCGTTTTCAATTGAGTGTTTAGTTTTTTAGCACTGGTATTTTCCACCAAAAAAGCAGTTTTAAGTTGGGGGTATTGTTTATGAACAAGCTGAATGGTACGCAAATCAAAACTTTGAATAATGGTTCTAGGTGCAATGCCTTTACCTTGTATAACTGCTAAAACTAAATTTACAAATTCAGCAGGTTTAGGATGATAGCTATCGTCACCTTCTGGGTCAGATTTCGTTTCAATATTGTACTGTACCGGCGGTAAATTATGCATCCGAATGTAGGCTTCTACCGCATCTATCACATCGGCCAATAAAGGTTTTGTTGCCGGTGTTTTTTCTTGCTGAGGAAAGCGTGGATGTGGCTTTAAGCCCACATCCCATGTTTGTACAGCAGCATAATCTAATTGGTAAATGTTATATGTTTTTTCTTGAGCTGCAGTGATGGATTTCCCCTCCGGATTTGTGGAAATTTCGGCACTCATGAAAGGTTCGTGCGATAGAATGACCTGTTTATCTTTGGTAATTACCACATCTAATTCTAGGGTACTTACACCTAAATCTATGGCTTTAAGCATAGCCTGAATGGTATTTTCGGGGTATAGCCCTCTACAACCTCGGTGACCCTGCCAATCTATGCTGCGCTCTTGAGCCTGTGTTATAGATAAACACAAAAAATTGACTGCTAACACGAATACTTTTTTCATACCAAGAATAAAGCTTAATCTAAAACCAATTAATAAACAACCTTAAACTTAAGTTTTAACACATCATCTGCAGCTACACCCAACAAACTAGGTGGCTCAATTTTGAACTGGGTCATTTTAAGCGTAAATGCACCACTTACCTCTAAATTAGATCCTGTTGTTTTTCGTTTTGCCTCAAAATTTATGGGCTGAGTAACGCCATGGAAACTTACATTTCCTTTTACCAACACTACATCACCTTGAGTTTGAATGGAGGTGCTAGAAAAACTAATAGTTGGGTATTTTAAGCCTTCGGCCACTTCAATCATGTGCGAATCTCGGTTGGCATTTTTGCTATCAAAAGAACCCAATTTTACACTAACTGCCACTTGTGTGAGTTGCGATTTATCGGCATTAGTTAAAATAACCGAGTTCACCTCTTTGCTTGTTCCATCCCAAGTGTGTAAGGGGTGACGCATGGTATAGGTTATACTCGATAATTTTTTGTCGGCAAAAACTTTTACGGTTCCTGCATCTTGTGCAAGTGCAGTGCTGACTAATCCAATGAACAGCAGGAAGAAAAATATGTTTTTCATAAGTTAGAATTTTATTGCAATCATTGATGCGGCATAAGCGCCAAATGCAGTATAGGCTGCTGCCCGGTGGTATGCTTTTAAATTCGGGTTATCTTCTGTCATCCCGGCTAATACATTGGTAGCAATCATAGCCGACATGTGCACTACTGCCAACCATTTATGCAATTTAATGCTGCTATATCCTTTACGCTCATCAAGTGCTTTGGGTGGCGCAAATAGCGATAGGGAGGCCGTAGTAAAATAGCCTATATTCACTGCAGCACCTAGCGCCTCGTGAGTATCTTTTAAATCGTAGCGACCATTGTATAATTTACCCCCAATAATGCCTTGGGCTACCATACCGCCAAGCGTAGCAAAACCTAATATTTGGTGTACACCCAACATGGTACGGCGTAGTTTTAACTCATTTTGTCGTTTTTCTGGCGTTAACTCAAACCTATTAAAGCCTCTCATTAAACCCTTTGGGCCCCATAATAAGCGTTGGCTGGGAATCATTTTATTGGGCAACAATTGCACTTGGCTCGAATCTGCTAGGGACAAATCTTGTAATAAGTTATTGGTTTGGGTAGAATCGGTTTGGGCAAAACTTGTAGCCAAAAAGAAAAAGAAAAGGCTACATGTGAAAAGTAATTTTTTCATGGTGAGGAAATTAGCTAGTGTAATATACGAAAAAAAGTGCGTAAAAATTGATTTTAACTTAGTTTTAACACCCGATAGGATGTATTAGGCAGATAAGCTTGAAACAATGTGAGGTTATTCCACCGTAACAGATTTAGCCAAATTACGCGGTTGATCTACATTACAGCCTCTAAGTACAGCAATGTGGTAAGCCAATAACTGTAAGGGTATGGTAGCTAAAATAGGTAAGAATGCTTCGTCGGCATCGGGTATTTCAATGGTATAATCGGCCATTTCTTTCACCACTACATCACCCTCGGTTACAATGGCAATTACTACGCCTTTGCGGGCTTTTACCTCTTGTATGTTGCTAATTACTTTTTCGTACGATGAGTTTTTGGTGGCTATAAAAATCACCGGCATGTCTGCATCAATTAAGGCAATAGGGCCGTGTTTCATTTCGGCAGCCGGGTAGCCCTCGGCGTGTATGTAAGAAATCTCTTTTAGTTTTAGGGCGCCTTCTAAAGCAACTGGGAAACCACTACCGCGGCCCAAGAATAGACAATTGGTGGTGTCTTTAAATTTCTCAGCAATTTTTAAAATACCCGCATTGGCTTCTAAACATTTCTCTACCAGGTTAGGTATTTGATCTAATTCGGATAATAAACCGATTAATTTAGATTGAGAAATGGTGCCTTTTTGTTGGGCAATGTAAAAAGCCATTAAGGTTAAAACCGTTACCTGAGCGGTAAATGCTTTGGTAGAGGCCACTCCAATTTCGGGACCAGCGTGGGTATACACTCCCGCATGTGTTAAGCGTGGAATAGACGAACCCACCACATTACAAATACCAAAAATAGTAGCGCCTTTTTCTTTGGCCAATTCAATGGCGGCCATGGTATCGGCCGTTTCGCCCGATTGTGAAATGGCTATTACAATATCTTTCTCGGTAATAATGGGGTTGCGGTACCGGAACTCCGAAGCATATTCTACTTCTACCGGTACACGAGCAAATTCTTCAATTAAATATTCGCCTACCAAGCCCGCATGCCACGAAGTACCACAGGCTACAATAATAATCCGGTCGATATTTTTGAGCTTTTCAGCATATTCTTTAATACCACCCAATTGCACTAAACCTTCATCGGGATAGATACGACCACGCATACAATCTTTAATAGAACGTGGCTGTTCGTAAATTTCTTTGAGCATGAAATGATCGTAACCACCTTTCTCGAGCATCTCTAATTTTAGTTCGAGTTCTTGTACGTAAGGGGTTTTTACTACATTATCCAGGTTCTTGATCAGTAATTCATCACGCTTTATATAGGCAATTTCGTTATCGTTCAGGTAGATAACGTTTTTGGTATACTCTATAATTGGAGAGGCATCGGAGGCGATAAAATATTCATCTTTACCCACTCCAATAACCATGGGGCTGCCTTTACGGGCGGCTATAAGTTGGTCGGGCTCATCTTTGCTCATAATTACAATGGCATAAGCTCCAACTACTTCATTAAGGGCCACACGTACGGCTTCTCTCAGATCTAATTGCGTTTTTTTCTGAATTTCTTCGATCAAGTGGATGAGCACTTCGGTATCGGTATCACTCTTAAACACGTGCCCTTCTGAAATGAGTTCTTCTTTCAGGGTGGCGTAATTTTCTATAATTCCGTTGTGAATAATAGTTAAACGATCGTCTCCAGAAGTATGTGGGTGTGAGTTTCTATCAGATGGTGCTCCGTGGGTGGCCCAACGGGTATGGCCCATGCCAACATGGCCAGACACATCTTTATCGGCAGAAAAATTTTCTAATTCGCTAACTTTTCCAGCTTTTTTGTAAATGCGTAAACTTCCATTTAATAGAGCTACCCCAGCACTATCGTAGCCACGGTATTCTAAACGATGAAGTCCTTTTATAATTAATGGCCATGCTTCTCTATGACCAATGTATCCAACAATTCCACACATGCGATGTAATGCTTAAAAGGTTAAAACCAATTAATTGTTTAGCAGAGAATATTTTACTCTAAGTTTCATCTTAAAGTTAGCACTACTTTTACCACTTCCCAAAACAACTTTGCTAGCAACTCCTGCAGATGGCTTAATAATATTGGCTAAATTAGACATCTCTGTTTCTGTGGGTGCTAGATAAAGGGCGTATTGCTTGGATTTACCAATTAATAAGTCTTGAATATAGGCCGTTAGGTTAAAGGTATAGGTTTTAGCCGTGCTGGTATACAAACCGCCAAAACCACCTACGCTTATAAATCGAGAATCATAAGGATCTAAATCGGGTACTAATTTACGCTGACTTGCAATATCTGTTTGATAGAGAATCATTCTAGGAGCCGGAGCAAATGGAACGTCGCTACCGCCCTCTACACTCACAATTAATTCGGCTTTATTGATGTAAATAGCACCAAGCTGTTTTAACTGATTGATATTGGGGAACGTAACTTTAGTTCTTAAGCCGCCCAAAGCTTGGGTAAATACTTTGTTGTATTCTACCGCTGGATTGGCTAATTGTGTGGCCACTTCGGTACCTGTATAATCGTGGCTAAACGTGGCGGCTACCGTCGACATAGAATTGTTGATACTAAAAGTTACGTAGTTGGTATCAATCTTTGCGTTTACATTGCGGTAGTATAGCTCTAACTTGCTGGCACCAGAGGTTAAATCAAAAAATGGAATTCCTCCAGCTTTGCCACCACCAATAGGATCAACCTTAATATGTAGCCCTTTAATATGCGTTAAGAAAGCAGCAGGTTTAAAGAAATTAGCCGCAGCAGCATTAATAAATTGGCTATTTATAAAACTTGCATCAATCGGTATGCGAACCTGTGGCGCTTGTTTTGTAATGGTATCTAGTTTGCCAACACGTATTTGATTTATAGCAATACTATCTTTCAATTTAATTTTGTTAATCACTTTAAATCCAATTTCTGTATTACCATAGGCAAGAGGCATATCGTTGTAATACGAGGTAAGGGGATTTAGCTTTGCATTAAGTTGGTGTACCGAAAAACGATAAGTAGAGGTAAGCGAATCGCCATAAAATTCATTGGCATATTTAAGTACCAATACCGCCGAATCTAATACCGCATTGGTGCCAAATTTTAAACTATCGCTAAGTAAATTAATACTTGCTCCTGCAGCAGTTTCGGTAATTCCTAAATCCGGATCTATAAAGTATCCGATAGGGTATTTAGCCAAATTATTGGTAAAAATCTTTTCTTCGGGTACAGTTAAGGCCAATACAGTCGTATTATCATCAATAGCCGTGTTTATACCATTATTGGGATCTACATCCAAACCAATTTGATCTGGATTGTTACATGCACCTAAACTAAAAAGACCTATCAACAGGGTTAATAAGTCTAATTTATATACTTTCATAGTAAACCTTGGTTAACAATTAAGCCAATGAAACAAGTTCGTCGTTTGAAATTTCTTGGTAAAGGTTGTAATAATTTTCGAAATCGGCTGTTGAAATGTATTCTAAAACCGGTTTATTGGTTTTTTTAACAAACTTTAACACTTCTTCATTTATTTGCTCACTTCCGTACACCACTGCATCAGAATAATGAATTGCTCCTTGATGTAAGGAAGTTACATCTGCAGCTTTATACAAATCCATGTGGGTAGCATCCATACCATTCATAACGGCTTTACGTGCAAAATCGGTATGTAAATTTCCTTCAAAAGCATCTTCATCATAAACAGAGTAAATTACTTTAGAATTTTTATACGCAGGATCTTCTTTATACACGGTTTTCATGTAAGCAGGTACCAATGCGGTCATCCAACCGTGGCAATGCACTACATCTGGCGACCAGCCTAATTTTTTAACTGTTTCAAGTGCACCCTTACAAAAGAAGATGGTACGCTCGTCATTATCTTCAAAAAACTTATCATTTCCATCGGAAAACACGTGCTTACGTTGGAAATAATCTTCATTATCCAAGAAATAAACCTGCATCCGAGCTGCAGGAATAGAGGCAACTTTTATAATTAATGGATTGTCGTTATCTTCAATAATAATATTCATCCCCGATAAACGTATAACTTCGTGTAAACGGTTCCTACGCTCATTAATATTGCCAAAACGTGGCATCAAAATTCGGATCTCAAGACCCTTATCTTGCATAGCTTGAGGAAGTTTTCGAGTGATTTCTGCGATCTTAGTCAATTCCAGAAAAGGCGACATCTCGTGAGTAATAAACAGTAGTTTAGTTTTTGCCATCTCCGTGAGTATATTTTTGATTGTTAAGCAATTGAGTCTGCAAAGATACGAAAAATATTGGTATTTAGGTAGGTTTCCTGCTTTCCACTTGGAGTTGAAGGGATTAATACCCATTTTTGGAAGGCAAAATTTGATTCTATTCTTTTGAAAATACTTCGTACCCGCTCTGAAATTTCAGCGTACATGCTTCAAAAAAAACAACAAGGCAAACGAATTGGCTTTGTACCCACTATGGGCGCTTTACACCAAGGGCATATTTCGCTCATCAACCTTGCAAAAAACAAAAGCGATTTGGTGGTATGCAGCATTTTTGTAAACCCTACTCAATTTAACGATCCTAAAGACTTAGAAAAATATCCACGGCCCATTGAGCACGATATTGCCAAATTGGAGGAAGCTGCTTGCGACATACTTTTTATGCCAGAAGTTGGTGAAATGTATAGTAAAGATGAAGAATGGCAAGTAACCTTGGATGGATTAGACGAAATACTGGAAGGTAAGTATCGGCCAGGCCATTACCAAGGGGTTACACAAATTGTTTATAAGCTATTTTCGTGCACCCATCCCGATGTTGCTTTCTTTGGCCAAAAAGACTACCAGCAAGTAATGGTGATTGAGAAAATGGTACAAAAGCTACAATTACCGGTAGAACTAGAAATGTGCCCGATTATTCGGGAAGCCGATGGATTGGCCATGAGCTCTAGAAATGTACATTTAAGCCCTACGGAAAGAGTACAATCCTTAGCCCTTTATCAAAGTTTAACCCATATAAAAGAAGGTTGGGGTAAAAAATCAGTGGAAACACTAAAGCAAGAAGCAATCGAATTTTTAGAAAAAAGCCCTGGTATAAGCTTGGGCTACCTAGAAATTTGCACAGCCAACAATCTGCAAAATAACCAACCCACTAATCAATCTGAAGCGGTAGCATTAGTAGCTGCTAGCCTAGGCCAAACACGACTAATCGACAATATATTACTCCCCTAAGCCATAGCTATGGGCAAAAACTGTTAATTATTACTATTTTTGCAAGATGATTATCGAGATACTGAAGTCTAAGATTCACAGAGCACGTGTAACCCAAGCCGAACTTAACTATGTTGGCAGCATTACTATTGATGAAGACTTAATGGATGCAGCCCATATGATTGCCAACGAAAAGGTGCAAGTAGTAAATAACAATAACGGTGCACGTTTTGAAACCTATATAATTAAAGGTGAACGTGGAAGCGGTGTAATTTGCTTAAATGGCGCTACTGCTCGGTTAGCACAAGTGGGCGATGTATTAATCATCATGTCGTATGGGCAATTACCCCTAGCCGAAGCGAAAAACTACCAACCTTTATTGGTTTTCCCCGATGATCAAAATCGTTTAGTAAAATAAGCAGATTGAAACTATCGCTAATTAGCATACTCAAATACCTACTATTTTTAGGCCTAGCCGGCTTGTTACTCTACTGGGCATTTAAAGGGCAAGATTTGAATAAAATGGCCCAAAGCGTAAAAGAGTCAAATCCGTATTGGATACTAGCTTCGGTACTAGCTTGTTTATTGGCTCACGTATTTCGGGCATTACGCTGGAACATGCTTATTAAGCCTTTAGGCTATAGTCCATCTGCAAAAAATTCCTTTTACGCCGTAATGATTGGCTACCTAGCCAACCTAGCCATACCCCGAATGGGCGAAGTGTCTCGTTGTGGTGTACTCAAAAAAAGTGACGGCATTCCCGTAACACCACTTATTGGCACCGTATTTACCGAACGTCTGTCTGATTTGGCTATGCTACTAAGCATAAGCGCACTCACCCTGCTATTAGAGTTTGAGCGTATTGCTACGTTTATGTATCAATACGGTTGGCTACGTGTAAAACCAATGCTTAGTGGTACACTATTCCTAGGTTTGGTATTCTTTTTGGGTATGCTATATTTCCTAAAACCACTACTGAAGAAATGGCTTAGACCACTTGAAAATACACTAAATTCCTTTAAAATTGGAGTATTGTCGTTTAAAAAAATGCCGAATAAATTGGCGTATTTGGGCTATTCGATGGGTGTTTGGGGCTGTTACTTTTTATCTACCTACTTAGCCTTTTTTGCCTTAGCAAGCACTACGCATTTAGGCCCAATTGCTGCTCTGGCGGCATTGGTTTTTGGCAGTTTAGGTATGATTGTGCCCGTACAAGGAGGTATTGGTGCTTTCCATTGGATGGTAGCCGAAGGACTTACCCTTTATGCCTTGCCTAAAGCCGAAGGTTTGGGCTTTGCCACCCTCATTCACTCCTCACAAATATTGGTTATTTTGCTAATAGGCGGTATCAGCTTAGTACTTATTGCCACCAAAAGAAGCCTAAAACCCGAACATTAGGACCATTTGTCTTTCTTATATCAAAAATGCAATAGCCACCTCTTTTCCAAAGAGATTAAATGTTATTTTTGAGTCGAAAAAACAAAAGTCTACCCCCTATGGATTTCCAATTAACCGAAGAACACCTTATGATACAGCAGGCCGCTCGAGATTTTGCACAAACCGAGCTAAAACCTGGCGTAATAGAACGAGACGAACACCAGAAATTTCCGGCAGAACAAATAAAAAAACTAGGCGAACTGGGTTTTTTAGGCATGATGGTAAGCCCCGAATACAATGGCTCTGGCTTAGACACCATTTCCTATGTATTGGCCATGGAAGAATTATCAAAAATAGATGCCTCTGCCTCGGTAGTGGTATCGGTAAATAATTCCTTAGTGTGCTACGGATTAGAAAAATATGGCTCCGAAGAGCAAAAACAAAAATATTTAAAGCCACTAGCCGCTGGTGAAATTATTGGTGCGTTCTGTTTATCAGAACCCGAAGCCGGTTCCGATGCCACTTCACAGCAAACTACCGCCATAGATATGGGCGACCATTATCTCTTAAACGGCACCAAAAATTGGATAACCAATGGTGGAAGTGCATCCGTATATTTGGTAATTGCCCAAACCGATGTGGCTAAAGGTCACCGCGGTATTAATGCGCTTATTGTAGAAAAAGGCATGGAAGGCTTTAGCATTGGACCAAAAGAAAATAAATTAGGTATTCGTGGCTCAGATACCCACTCCCTCATGTTTACCGATGTAAAAGTGCCCAAAGAAAACAGGATTGGCGAAGATGGCTTCGGCTTTAAATTTGCCATGAAAACCCTAGAGGGTGGCCGCATTGGTATTGCTGCCCAAGCCCTTGGTATTGCCTCTGGCGCTTACGAGTTAGCGGTACAATACGCCAAAGAACGCAAGGCATTTGGCAAACCCATTGCCGAACACCAAGCCATTCAATTTAAATTGGCCGACATGGCTACCCAAATTGAAGCCGCCCGCATGCTTTGCTTAAAAGCAGCCTGGTTAAAAGACCAAGACCTGCCTTATGCCCAAGCAAGCTCTATGGCAAAACTATTTGCATCCGAAGTAGCCATGAACACCGCCGTTGAAGCAGTACAAGTACACGGAGGCTATGGCTTTGTAAAAGAATTTCATGTAGAACGTTTAATGCGTGATGCAAAAATTACACAGATATACGAAGGAACCTCCGAAATACAACGCATTGTAATTGCCCGAGAGGTATTAAAATAAAATCAAAATCATGAAAAAAATTATTCTCCCGTTTATTGTCCTTTCTATGTTTGCTTTGAGCAGCTGTAAACAAGCCGGTCTAGCCGATTTACAAAACGGCACCTGGCGGGCTACCCTTAAAACAGAAAGCGGTGTAGAAATTCCTTTCAATTTTGAACTAGCCGACTCGGCCGGGATAAGGCAATTAGACATTATTAACGGAGATGAGCGTTTGAGAGTAAATGAAATTAGCCAAGAGGGCGATTCAATTCTCATTCAAATGCCTTTGTTTGATTCGGAAATTAAAGCCGTACTCACAGGCGGTTCGCTATCAGGCAAATGGACCAAACACCTAGCCACTACCGATGTGGCCATGGAATTTACTGCCACTCCAAATACCCATTGGCGTTTTTTCAAAACAGAAAGTGAACCCAAAGGAGATTTAAACGGAAAATGGTCGAGTACCTTTATTAGTGCCGATGGGAAAGACACCAACGTGTATATAGGCCAGTTTATCCAAAAAGGAAACCGATTAACAGGCACTTTTTTAAGCACCACTGGCGATTACCGCTTTTTAGAAGGTACCGTAAACGGAAACAAATTTTACCTTTCTTGTTTTGATGGATGCCACGCCCTTTTATTCTCAGGAACGGTAAATGGCAATACCATTACCGATGGCAAACTCTATTCGGGTTTTTCGAGTATGGATAATTGGACAGGCACCAAAGACGATAAAGCCGAACTGCCCGATGCCTACAGCTTAGTAGGCTTAAATCCGGGTTACAAAAGCATCGATTTTGCATTCCCCGATTTAACTGGCAAGCTCGTATCGCTTAAAGACGAACAATTTAAAAACAAGGTGGTAGTAGTACAATTTTTTGGCTCTTGGTGCCCAAATTGCATGGACGAAACCGCCTTTATGGTTCCTTTTTATAACCGCTATAAAGATAAAGGCTTGGCCGTTATTGGTTTGGGTTATGAGCGCTCTACCGATGTTGCCCGTGGACGCAAAAACATTGGTCGTTTACAAAAGCGCTTCAATGTACCCTACCCTTTATTGCTAACCGGCTATACCAACCAACCGGGCGAAGTGCTAAAAAGCTTACCTATGTTGAACAAATTTATGGCCTTCCCAACCACCATTATTATTGATAAAAAAGGAGAAGTACGTAAAATACATACTGGTTTTTCTGGCCCTGGAACAGGTAAATACTATACCGAGTTTACCGAAGAGTTTGATAAGCTAATTACCGATTTACTAGCAGAAAAATAAGCATGAAGCCACTCTAAAAGAGTGGCTTTTTTACTGCTTTTTCTCGGGCTTAAACCAATTGAATATAATTTTTAAGAGGCCCAACACGATAGCAAACCAAGCGGCAGAAATAAAACCGACGGTATGAAAACCACTTACAAAAGCATCGACCAACAATACCATGCAAACTGTAATGATAAACGATACCAAGCCAAGCGTTAAAAAGTTAAGCGGAATAGTAAGTATGTGAAGTACAAAACCAATGGTTGCATTAACCAAGGCTAATAATAATGCTACCCAAAGAGCCGTTACAAACGAATCTACACTTACACCCGGTAAAATATAAGCTGCTAGTAATACAGCAATACCACTCAATAAAATCTCTAAAAGCGTTTTCATAGTGTAAATTTGATTAAAAAAGATGAGAAAATTATTAGCACATAGCCTACTGGTTTGCTGTTTTGGTATTTTGGCCTGCACACCCACTAAACAATCTAACGAATTAGACTTAGCAATTAGCCTTTCGGCAGATAAAAAAAGTGTGTTGGTAAAAAATATCCCAGCAGACTTACTCTCTAGCATAAAAAAAGATAGCCTGCAATTGGTGGCATTTTTTGCCTTATACCCTACTAGTAACGATCCAGACATGCAGGGTTTAGAATCGCCTATTCCTGGAAACTTTTCGGAGCAACACGAAGTACTTGTATTTACACCTATTAGCCAACTCAGTAAAGGCACAACTTATCGAGCCGAAATTTATGCACAAAGTCGAGAATTTTCAGTCATCAGTTTACTACAAAAACAAGAAAAATTGGGAGGAAATAACCCTATTACCTACACATTTACCTTTTAGTTGCTTGTAAAAACAATTATTTGTACTATATTTGTATCGAATTAAAGAGGGGACGGTGTCCCCTCTTTTTATTTACCATACCCTAGCAACATGAAGGTAGAACAACGCATACTAGTTCTGGTAGCCGAAAAAATAGCCGACAGACCCGATTTATTCTTGGTAGAAGCAAAAATGCACGCCAATGGTAAATTGATGATTCTGATAGATGGCGACAAAGGCGTTGCCATACAAGATTGCGTTGCTATTAGCCGCCATGTAGGTTTTCATTTGGAAGAAGAAAATTTGGTGGATACCGCTTATACACTAGAAGTATCGTCGCCGGGAGTAGACTTTCCCTTAACCTTGCTAAGACAATACGCTAAAAACGTAGGTCGTAACCTAAGTGTTAAGTTTAAAGACGGCAACAAAACAGAAGGAAAATTGGCCGAAGTACAAGAAGGTCACATTCTTTTGCAAGAACTGAAAAAAGAAAAGGGCAAAAAAGCCCAAACCGTTGATAGGCTAATCCCTCTCAATGAAATAACAGAAAGTAAAGTTTTAATTTCATTTAAATAAAATGAGCAACATTAATTTAATTGATTCCTTCCAGGAATTTAAAGATTTCAAAAATATCGACCGTCCAACGGTGATCAGTGTATTAGAAGAAGTGTTTCGTAGCATGTTGCGCAAACGTTTCGGAACCGACGAAAATTGCGACGTAATTGTGAACCCCGATAACGGAGATTTGGAAATTTGGCGTACCCGTATGGTTATGGAAGATGGCTTTTCTGAAGATGACGATTTAGAAATTGAATTGGCTGAGGTTAAAAAACTTGACCCAGACATGGAAGTTGGCGATGAATTCATCGAACAAATTACCTTAGAAAGTTTTGGTCGTAGAGCTATTTTAGCTGCCCGCCAAACCTTAGTTTCTAAAGTATTGGAATTAGAAAAAGATGAGATATTCAAAAAATACAAAGATCGCGTAGGCGAAATTGTAAGCGGCGAAGTTTACCAAGTTTGGAAAAAAGAAACCTTGGTATTAGACGATGAAGGAAACGAATTGTTGTTGCCTAAAACCGAACAAATTCCAGCTGACTTTTACAAAAAAGGCGACTCGGTACGTGCGGTAATTAAGGAAGTAGAAATGGTAAACGCCAGCCCGAAAATTATTATTTCTCGTACTGCACCAGAATTTTTACAACGTTTGTTCGAAATGGAAGTACCGGAAATTTTCGACGGGTTAATTACCATCAAAAATATTGTACGCGAACCAGGCGAACGTGCCAAAGTAGCCGTAGAATCGTACGACGATCGTATCGATCCTGTTGGTGCATGTGTAGGCATGAAAGGCTCTCGTATCCATGGCATTGTACGTGAATTGAAAAACGAAAATATCGACGTAATTAACTACACCAACAACTTATCTTTATTTATTACACGTGCTCTAAGCCCAGCGAAAATTACCAGTATTAAATTAGACGATGTTGATAAAAAAGCAGCCGTGTACTTAAAGCCAGATCAGGTATCATTGGCTATTGGCCGTGGTGGACATAACATTAAACTAGCCGGAAAATTAACGGGTTACGAAATTGATGTATACCGCGAAAATGGCGATGAAGATGAAGAAGATGTAGATTTAGAAGAATTTGCAGATGAAATTGACGGTTGGATTATTGACGAATTAAAGCGTGTTGGTTTAGATACTGCAAAATCGGTATTAGCGCTAAACGCAGAAGAATTGGTAAAACGTACCGATTTAGAAGAAACTACTGTAGAAGAAGTATTAGGAGTTTTACGTGCCGAATTTGAATAAGCTAAACCGCATTTTCATACTTGCCACTAAAAAAAACCTACTTTTGTTATTATAATTTAAAGCGAACGCTTAACCCTATTACATGTCAGAAGGTAAAAACATCAACTTACTAAAAGCCGCCAAGGAACTAAACATTGGTTTATCTACCGCTGCCGAGTTTTTAAGCAAAAAAGGCTTTGCTGTAGAAGCAAAACCTATGTTTAAACTCGAAGGAGCTATGTATGATGCCTTATTGAAGGAATTTCAGGGCGATAAAATTGTGAAAGAAGAGGCCAAGCAACTTGCTATAGACAAAATTCGCAAAGATGAAGTAACCGAACCTGTACTAAAACCTGCAACGAAACGTCCGGATATTTTTGAACAAGAAGAAATTCTGATTAAAAACACCGGTTCATTTACGCAACCAGAAAAACCAAAAGAAGTAATTGCAAAAGCAGACGAAAGTAAGGGAGTTAAAATAGTTGGTAAAATTGATTTAGATGATTTAAAACCAAAAGCTAAAGCCGAAGAAAAAGCACCAATAGAACCCCCTAAAATAGAAGAAAAAGTGGTAGAGCCCGTTATAGAAACACCTGCAACTCCTCCTGAAACTTCAATTGATGAGGTGGTAAGAGCCCGTGCGGGCAAATTAAGCGGACCAAACGTAGTAGGTAAAATTGATTTACCACAAGCACGTAAAGCCAATCCAGTGGCTTCATCTAATGCCGCTGCCGACCAAAAGCGTAAGCGTAAGCGTACCGCCTTTACCCCAGGCCAGGGGCAACCGGGGGGAGCAGCGGGCGCTAATACCAATCGTCCGGCACCAGGTAATCGTCCGGCACCAGGTGGCCGCCCAGATTTTAGAAATAATAGGCCCAATAATACACCCTCTGCTCCAAAAGGAGAGCCTACAGAAAAAGAAATACAAGATCAAATTAAGGCAACACTTGCCCGTTTAAGCGGAGCAGGTAAATCCGGGAAATTTGCTCAACGTGCTAAATTACGTCGCCAAAAACGCGATGATGTAGCCCTATCTGCCGAAGAGGCAGCCATAGAGAAAGAACTTCAATCCAAGGTTTTAAAGGTTACCGAGTTTGTTACCGCAAACGAATTGGCCAATATGATGGATGTGCCCGTAACCCAAATCATTTCTACCTGTATGACATTGGGCTTATTCGTATCTATTAACCAACGTTTAGATGCCGAAACATTAAGCATTGTAGCCGATGAATTTGGTTTTGAAGTAGAATTTGTAAAACCAGAAGACGAAGAAAACTCTACACTAGAGGAAATAGATACTCCGGAAGAATTAAAAGATCGAGCGCCTATTGTTACGGTAATGGGTCACGTAGATCATGGTAAAACCTCCCTGCTCGATTTTGTACGGAAAACCAACGTAATTGCTGGTGAAGCCGGAGGTATTACCCAACATATTGGTGCCTACGAGGTAACCTTAGACAACGAACGTAAAATTACTTTCTTAGATACACCGGGTCACGAAGCCTTTACGGCCATGCGTGCTCGTGGTGCCAAAGTAACCGATATTGCCATTATTGTAATTGCGGCTGATGATAGTGTGAT
>Ga0209107_10000107_pt1 | contig 48907 bp, 43 predicted proteins | sample LakErihyJuly2011_2_FD_187460 | JGI IMG/M metagenome (GOLD analysis project Ga0209107, IMG submission 187460) | Freshwater microbial communities from dead zone in Lake Erie, Canada - CCB hypolimnion July 2011 (SPAdes) (version 2) | ecosystem: Environmental > Aquatic > Freshwater > Lentic >...
AATGCCAAATGATGTATCTATGGTACTTAATCTTGTATTTACAATGCCAAATGATGTATCTATGGTACTTAATCTTGTATTTACAATGCCAAATGATGTATCTATGGTACTTAATCTTGTATTTACATTAGTTGTAGTACCACTTATATTTAATATAAAATTTCCACTTACACTAATATTAGTTGCGCTTATATCGCGTATATAAGCATTGCTCCAATTTCTACTTACATCTCCCAATTTAAAGGTAACGTCTAAAGAAGGGATTATATCACCACTAACTGAAGTAAGGTTGGGTGCTGCGTTATACGCTTGACCGTTAATAGTATTAATACTTATATCATTAGCGTATATGTTGCGCCACCGTATTAACGAAGAACCCAAATCAGACATACTTGTGTCTAAAGGAATTATATTTCCGCTTACACTAATATTTGTAACACTTATATCGCGTATATAAGCATTACGCCAATATTTACTTTCACTGCCAAGGTCTATAAATAATGAATTTCTAGGAACTAAATTTGTGCTAATATCTAATCCGCTAAAATCACTGCTTCCACCACCACCACTAGTTAAAGGCCAAGTTGCTCCATTTATTCTAGTAATACCACTTAAATCATTTATAAACGCTCTTTGCCATATATTTGAAGAGGTTCCTAAACTAGTGCTTATGTCACTAGTTGGTCGTGGTATTATTTGTCTAACATTACAAATATCTCTAACATTTGAAATATCTCCAGACACATCAATGTTTCTAACAAACAAATTGTTCCATCTTATTGTGCTTAAACCCAAATCAGAACTATTATTACTATTTAATGGCACTATGTTTCCACTTATACTAATTGAACCACTTATGCTCATATTGCTAGCACTTATATCATTAATATAAGCATTCTGCCAATAATTAGTTGTGCTACCTAATGTGCTATTATTATTAATAGCTAAAGGTACTAAGTTTCCGCTTATACTCATATTATTATTAACACTTAAATCATGCAAGGTAAGCAATGTGGTAAATGATGTATCTATGTTACCTAATCTTGTATTTACAATGCCTAATGAACTATCTATGGTACTTAATCTTGTATTTACAATGCCAAATGAACTATCTATGGTACTTAATCTTGTATTTACATTAGTTGTAGTTCCACATATATTCAATATAAAATTTTCAGTTACACTAATATTTGCTACACTAATATCCTGTATATACGCATTGCTCCAATAGTTATTACTAGAACCTAATTGTGAATTATTACTTGAAGATACTAAGTTTCCGCTTAGAGTAATAGCACCGCTAATTTCTAGTCCTATATTTGTTTTCCAACTATTGCTTACTTTATTATATAATAAACTAGCATACTTATCACTTCCTAATTCGATTCCCGATTCAGTACCAAAGACATTGTTTCTTGTAGCATTAGAAGCAATATTTAATATTAAATCTGAAATATCAATTGTAGCACTATTAATAGTTGTAGTATCACCACGAACTATTAAATCTCCTAAAATAACAACTCTTCCAGAAGCATCATTTCCTGTATACGGAAAGTCGAAACCATATGGATCAATAATTAGTTCATGTTCAGTTGATGTAGATAATATTTTTCCTCCAAAATGTCCTTGTCCAATTCTAATATGCGAACTTACATCTATATTCTCTATATAAGCATTGCGCCAATAGTTACTAGAACTGCCTAAATCAGACACAACATTATTTAAAGGTATTATGTTTCCACTTATCGTCATATATGTTCCGCTTATATTTCTGAAAGTCCATGTTCCGGAGGCCGATGTGTCTATATTAATTGCTTGTATTGTATTATGTGCAATTTTTGCTTGTGTAACCGCATGATCTTGAATATTTCTATTACCGACAGCATTCTGAGCAATTGTAAAATTTGTGACAGCATGTTCTGCTATTTTATCTGTTGTAATATTCAAATTAGATATATCTTTGGTTAATATAGAACCATTAGGAATATTAATACTAGTACTTACACTTATGTTTGTAATACTTAAATCTTGTATATAAGCATTGCTCCATAAATTATTAAAGTTACCCAGTCTGCTAGCAGCATTAGTTAAAGGTTCTAAGTTTCCACTTACACTTATATTTGTTACACTTATATTTGTTACACTTAAATCACGTATAGTACCAAAATTAGCACTTATATTTATAAAACTCCATGTTCCACTTGAATCTATTTTATTTGAAGTAATTGAAGCATCGGCTATTTTAGAACCACTAATATTAGCGTTTAATGATATATCACTATCAACAATAGTAAAATCTGCTAATTGATCCGATGTTAAAGTTCCCTGAGCAATTTTAGAACCATTGATAGTTCCGTCTGGTATATTAATAGAACCACTTATACTTATGTCTCCGCTTATACTTATATTATTTATATACGCATTGCTCCAATAATTACTAGGACTGCCTAAATCAGATATACCATTGCCCAAAGGTATTATGTCTCCGCTAATGCTAATATTTGCGCTAAAACTAATATCATTTGCTATAAGTTTTTTAAAAGCTTCTGGTGTTATATAATATTCTTCTCTTACTAATGGAAGTACTTTCATATTATTTTCAATATTAACATCAGTATTAGTATTAGTTATTCCATTTATTCGAGCACTCATTAATAATAATAATAATAATAATGAATATTATAATTATTATTCTTAATCTTAATCTTAATCTACTAAATAATAAAGTTTAGTATCTTAATTATACTATTTTTATATTCTATTAAAACCAAGGTTTTTGCTCGAGTGTTTTGTTTGTTTTGTTTGAATATATAGGATGTTGCATAGGTCTGTGCATAGTGCTTGCGTCTTCTTTATATTTTAAATAAGCAACTGCTTCATTAAAAACACTGGTTATACAATAATTTAAAACAAAGTTATTTAATTCTTCAATTTGTTGAGGTATATTTATTTCTAAATTTTTAGAATGTTGTAAATACATTGCTCTCATTACAGTAACTATTTGATCTTCTGGTTGATTATCTACTAATATTTTTGATTGAGATTTATCATATACTCCTTTACGAATACTATTTTGTATTATTTGAATATTTTGTCTTGAAAAATAAGCATCAGAGAGTCTAGAACGCTCAAAATTTCCAGTTAATACATTTTGATAATTTGTATTAGTATTTATTGGTATTTTATCCATCATAGAAAATTTAGCAGAAATATTAGGCCCCATTATATCTATTTTTCCATTTGACATTTTTTATATATTTATATAAATAATTTTTTTATATAAAATTTAATGTTTTTTATTAATTTAATGTTTTATTTGATTATTTTATTAATTTAATGTTTTATTTGATTATTTTATTAATTTAATGTTTTATTTGATTATTTTATTAATATATTTATAATATAATCTAATGTTAGGAAGTTTTAATATAAATGTTTTAATAGTTGCCACTGTTTTATTAATATTAGGATTAATAATTATAGGATTTTTTATTGTTAAAAGTATAGAAGATGCAGATTATCCACCTGTTATTAGTGATTGTCCTGATTATTGGAAAGTGGAATATAATGGTACAAATAAAATTTGCATAAATAATTCTATAAATTCTGGATATAATACTACTAATAAGTGTCGTGTTTATCCAATAACGCAATTTAATGCTACTGGAACTAGTGTTGATGATATGGTTTGTGCCAAATATAAATGGTCAAAAGATTGTAATATTCATTGGGATGGTATAACAAATAATTCACAAGCTTGTTTAAAAACTACTATTTAATAATAATTTTAGTATATTTTAGTAATAATTTAGTAATAATTTAGTAATAATTTAGAATAATTTAGAATAATATAATAAATATTTTTGTATTTAAAAATATTTATTATATTATTTAAATAGAAACTACTATGTCAAATAAAATAGTTACAAGTGTATCTGCTTTAACTGATGATAGTATTGATAACCTTACTGATAATAACATTGTTTGTATTGATCTTCAGCAAGGATTTATTGGTGTTCACAAATCTAATCCTGAATTTCAAATAGATGTTAGTGGAACTATTAAATGTAATGAATTACGACTTGGCGAAAACTTCATAACTATTTGCGGAGATATTGATTTTGAACAATTTACACAAAGTATAATTCCAAATATAACTAATACTATTACTTTAGGTAGTTCTAGTAATTATTGGAAGAATGCTTATATAAACGATGTAAGTGTTAACAATATAAGTATAAGTGGAAACATTAGTGTGAGTGGAAACATTAGTGTGAGTGGAAACTTAATACCTTTAAATACTATAGCATCTGATTTAGGTAGCACTACTAAGTTGTGGCGCAATGCTTATATACGTGATTTAAGTATTACAAACATTAGTATAAGTAGTAGTATTACTATTCCAGATGGAACTATTAGTGGTTCTAAAATAGCTAGCGGAACAATTACTTCGAATAAAATAGATTCAAATGGAATATGGAGTTTTACAAATATAAGTGGTAATTTTGGTACTATACGTGATTTAAGTGTTAATAATTCTATGACCATTAGCGGAAATTTAGAACCTTTAAATACTATAGCATCTGATTTAGGTAGCACTACTAAGTTGTGGCGCAATGCTTATATACGTGATTTAAGTGTAGCAAATATTAGTGTAAGCGGAAGTGTTACTATTCCTGACGGAACTATTAATGGTTCTAAAATAGTCACTGGAACTATTACATCAAATAAAATAGATTCAAGTGAAACATGGAGTTTTACAAATATAAGTGCTAATTTTGGTACTATACGTGATTTAAGTGTTAATAATTCTATGACCATTAGCGGAAATTTAGAACCTTTAAATCCTAATAACACAAGCCGATTAGGTAATGTTAATAGACTATGGAGCAATGCTTATATACGTGATTTAAGTGTAGCAAATATTAGTGTAAGCGGAAGTATTACTATTCCTGATGGAACTATTAATGGTTCTAAAATAGTTACTGGAACAATAACATCCACTCAAATAGCAGATGGAACTATTGTAGATGGCGACATATCAACTAATGCAAATATTAGTGGTTCTAAAATAGCTGATGCTTCAATAACATCCAGAAAAATAGATTCAAGTGGAACATGGAGTTTTATAAATATAAGTGCTAATTTTGGTACTATACGTGATTTAAGTGTTAATAATAATATGAGCATAAGCGGAAACTTAGAACCTTTAAATCTTAATAACACAAGCCGATTAGGGAACGTTAATAGAATGTGGAGCAATGCTTATATACGTGATTTAAGTGTAGCAAATATTAGTGTAAGTGGAAGTGTTACTATTCCTAGTGGTTCTATTACATCAACTCAAATAGCAGATGGAACTATTGTAGATGGCGACATATCAACTAATGCAAATATTAGTGGTTCTAAAATAGCTGATGCTTCAATTACTTCAAATAAAATAGATTCAAGTGGAACATGGAGTTTTACAAATATAAGTGCTAATTTTGGTACTATACGTGATTTAAGTGTTAATAATAATATGAGCATAAGCGGAAACTTAGAACCTTTAAATCTTAATAACACAAGCCGATTAGGTAATGTTAATAGATTATGGAGCAATGCTTATATACGTGATTTAAGCGCTACAAATATTAGTGTAAGCGGAAATATGAACATAGGTGGCACAATAACATTAGGAAATATTACTATTTCAGCAGAACAATTAAAATATTTAAAAGGGGTTTCAGGAGATATACAAGATCAAATAGATGAAATAAATGGGTTTCAAGCAGGTTTAGCTACTACTTTTAATCCTACAGACATTATTACAAATTTACTTCCTAAAGTGTCTAATAATATTGACTTAGGTAGTTCTACTAAGTTATGGCGTAATGCCTATATAAACGATATAAGTGCTAGCAATATTAGCGTAAGCGGTTCAATTAGTGTAAGCGGTAACATAGTGCCATTAAATAATACTACTAACTCTAATTTAGGTTTAAGCACGTCAAGATGGAACAATTTGTTTGTTAGAAACATTGATGTGTCTGGAGATATTTCAAATGTTAGAGATATTTGTAATGCTAGACAAATAATACCACGACCAACTAGTGACATAAGCACTAGTTTAGGAACTTCTTCAAATATATGGCAAAGAGCATTTATAAGTGATTTAAGTGGTATTACTAGAATAAATGGAGCAACTTGGCCTTTAACTAGTGGTAGCAGTGATTTTAGCGGATTAGATATTAGCACAAATTTAGTTCCTAGAAATCCATCATCATTAGACCTTGGCACTCTAAGTAAATATTGGAATAATGCTTATATAAATACTTTAAATTTAACCAACCTTATTACTACTTCACAAATTTCTAGTAGTGCTGGAATCAGGGGAAGTCAACTTGCTGCTGATGCTGGAATCATGGGAACTCAACTTAATGATGATGCTGGAATCTTGGGAACTCAACTTGATCCTAGTGCTGGAATAATGGGAACTCAACTTGCTGCTCTTGCTAATATAAGGGGAACTCAAATTGCTAATGTTTCAATTACTTCGAATAAAATAGATTCAAGTGGAACATGGAGTTTTACAAATATAAGTGCTAATTTTGGTACTATACGTGATTTAAGTGTTAATAATAATATGAGCATAAGCGGAAACTTAGAACCTTTAAATCCCAATAATACAAGCCGATTAGGTAATGTTAATAGATTATGGAGCAATGCTTATATACGTGATTTAAGCGCTACAAATATGAGCATAAGTGGAAATATGAACATAGGTGGCACAATAACATTAGGAAGTATTACTATTTTAGCAGAACAATTACAATATTTAGAAGGGGTTTCAGGAGATATACAAAATCAAATAGATTCAATAAAAGTTACACAAGAAGCTTTAGATACTAGTTTTATTTCAACTAGTATTATTACAGATTTACTTCCTAGAGAAACTAATAATATTAACTTAGGTAGTTCTACTAAGGTATGGCGTAATGCCTATATAAACGATATAAGTGGTAGACATATAACCATAAGTGGAAACTTAATACCTTTTACTAGAAACAATAATAGCACATTAGGTAGCACCACTAATTATTGGCGTAATGCTTATATAACTGATTTAAGTATTAGCACTATTAGCATAAGTGGTTCTATGAGCATAAGTGGAAACATAAATGTAAGTGGAAACATAAATGTAAGTGAAAATGTAATACCTTTAAATAATATACTATCTGATTTAGGTAGCACTGCTAGATTGTGGCGCAATGCTTATATACAAGATATAAGTGCTAGACATATGAGCATCAGTGGAAACTTAATACCTTTAACTAGTAACAATAATAGCACATTAGGTAGCACAACTAACTATTGGCGCAATGCTTATATAACTGATTTAAGTGTATCAAATATTAGTGTAAGTGGTTCCATTAATATAAGTGGTTCTATTAACATAAGTGGAAATTTAGAACCTTTAACTAGTACAAGCAGATTAGGTAATATTGGTAGATTATGGAGCAATGCTTATATACAAGATATAAGTGCTAGTAATATTAGCGTAAGTGGAAACGTGGTACCTTTAAATAATACTACTAACTCTAATTTAGGTTTAAGCACAATAAGATGGAACAATTTGTTTGTTAGAAACATTGATGTGTCTGGAGATATTTCAAATGTTAGAGATATTTGTAATGCTAGACAAATAATACCACGACCAACTAGTGACATAAGCACTAGTTTAGGAACTTCTTCAAATATATGGCAAAGAGCATTTATAAGTGATTTAAGTGGTATTACTAGAATAAATGGCGCAACTTGGCCTTTAACTAGTGGTGGTGGTGGAACTAGTGATTTTAGCGGATTAGATATTACTACAAATTTAGTTCCTAGAAATCCATCATCATTAGACCTTGGCACTCTAAATAAATATTGGAATAATGCTTATATAAATACTTTATATTTAACCAACCTTATTACTACTTCACAAATTTCTAGTAGTGCTGGAATCAGGGGAAGTCAACTTGCTGCTGATGCTGGAATCATGGGAACTCAACTTGATACTAATGCTGGAATAATGGGAACTCAACTTGCTGCTCTTGCTAATATAAGGGGAACTCAAATTGCTGAGACTACTATTAATGGTTCTAAAATGGAAAACACCACTATAACTGGTGATAAAATTACAAATTTCACTATTACAGGAAATAAAATTGCTATTGGTGTTATTACAGGCGGTAGTAACTTTAGTAGTGAGCAAGGTGGTAGTAAAATTGCCGCGCTGACAATTGTAAATGCAAATATATCAGATACAGCTGATATTGATGGTGGTAAACTGAGGGCCAATATTCCTGGTTCTAAAATTACTGCTAATACTATTACAGAAGACAGAATTAATGGAACTATTAATGGTTCTAAAATTACGAGTGGAACAATTACTTCTGGTAAAATAAATTCGACCGGAACATGGTTGTTTGATACTTTAGCACTAACAGGTAGTATTCATCCTACTTCTTCAAATCAAGGAAGTATAGGCCTCTCAGGCTTCAGGTGGGGCACTGGTTTTATTAACAATATATATACTGACAATATAACAAGTACTACTGGTAACATAACTAATTTAAACGTTAGTACAATCAATGGGGCGGCTTATAGTAGTGGTTTTAATGTAAGCGGTGGTAATATAAGAAATATAAATCAACTATCGGCTGATGCTAGTAATATAATAACTACTAGAAACAGAATATATCAAGAAATTAGTGGGGACATTAGTTGGAGTGCTGTTAATGGATATTATGGATTAGCAAAAGATGCTTATCCGAGTTTAAATCCTTATTCAAGTGGAGACTTGGCAGTTAAAACTTGGACCCCAAGAACATCATCAAATGAAGCTAATTGTTGGGCGGCTGTATGTTGGTCTCCAGAACTAAGATTATTTGTTGCTGTTACTCATAATGGAGCAACAACAAATAGAGTAATGACTTCCCCAGATGGAATAACATGGATTGGAAGAGCATCATCAAATGAAACTAATCGGTGGTTGGGTGTATGTTGGTCTCCAGAACTAAGATTATTTGTTGCTGTTGCTCTTGATGGAAGAATTGGAAGTAATAGAGTAATGACTTCCCCAGATGGAATAACTTGGACTGGGAGAACATCAGCAAATGAATCTAGTAATTGGGTGACTGTATGTTGGTCGCCAGAACTAGGATTATTTGTTGCTGTAGCTTATAATGGAACTAATAGAGTAATGACTTCACCAGATGGAATAACATGGTCTTCAACTAATGTTACTGGTGTACCAGATAATAGTTGGTATGATGTTTGTTGGTCGCCAGAACTAGGATTATTTGTTGCTGTAGCTTATGTTGGAAGTAATAGAATAATGACTTCTTATGATGGATTTAATTGGACTTCAAGAACATCACCAAATGAATATACTGCTTGGGTGAGTGTATGTTGGTCTCCAGAACTAGGATTATTTGTTGCTGTAGCCGAAGATGGAACTAATAGAGTAATGACTTCACCAGATGGAACAACTTGGAATGTGAGAACATCAGCAAATGAAAATAATGGTTGGATAAGTGTATGTTGGTCGCCAGAACTAGGATTATTTGTTGCTGTAGCTTGGAGTGGATCAAATAGAGTAATGACTTCTCCCGATGGAATAAATTGGACTGGACGACCATCATCCAATGATGAGGTCAATGAATGGTATGATGTTTGTTGGTCTAAAGAACTGGGAATATTTGTTGCTGTAGCTAATATTGGAACAAATAGAGTAATGACTTCTTCTTTAAAAGGTCGTCCACCAACAAGTTATAATGTGTTTGATAGCAGCTTTAATAGCATAGATGAAACTGGTAAATGGACTTTTCAAAATATTAGTGTAAGCGAAAATATATTAGTTGGTAATATAGTTATTAATAACACTAATGGTGGAACTATTAGTAGTCTTGCTTCTAATCCTGTAATTTATTTAGCTAATTCTTTAAGACCCAGTGCCGGTGGAGTAGATTTAGGTGGGTCAAGCAATAGATTTAGATTTGTCCATTTTGATTCTCTTATTCCGTGGGTGAGTATTTATCCAGATGTTGATAATACTATTACTATTGGTTTTAGTAATCGAAGATTTGCAAGTATATTTACAATAAACCTTACTGTAAATGGAGAATTTATAAATACGTCAGATGATCGAGTAAAGCATAATGAAGTTGTTATAGCTAATGGTTTAGATGTTATTGATAAACTAACTCCCAAGTTTTACCAAAAAACAATAGACTTGTTGGACGCTAGTTATAATGGAGATTTAAGTGGTCACAATTGGATCTATGAATCGGGTTTAATTGCTCAAGAATTATTACAAATAAGTGATTTGAGTTTTGTTGTTAGTGGTGGTGATTATTATGATGCAAGTAATAATTTAATAACGCAAACATATGGTGTAAATTATAACAATGTTTTTGTATATGGACTTGCAGCTATTAAAGAATTGCATACAAAGGTTAAAACACAAGAAACAACTATATTAAGTCTTCAAACAGCAATGTTACAACAGCAAGCAACCATAAATAGTTTAGCAGCAAGATTAGAAGCATTATTCCGGCAACAGGATATAATTCATTAGTATTAGGTATCTATAATAATAAATGGAATGAAGCTTTTATTAACCAAGTAAATGCTAGAAATATTATACCTGATATTACAGATCTAGGAACTATAGGAAGATCTGATAATAAATGGAATACCGCATTTATTAACAATATAACAGCTACAAATATTACACCAACTACTAATGGTGGTGGATCTTTGGGGATATCTGATACGGCATGGAATGAAGCTTTTATTAACAATATAACAACTACAAGTATTAGTGTATCTAGTTCTATTAGTATTCCTGATAATTCTATTAATGGTTCTAAAATTAGTGGAAATATTGATGGTTCTAAAATTACTGGAACTATTACTAATGCTAATATAACTATTCCCAGTAATATACAAACTCAACTAGATGATCTTGCTGCGCGTATTACTGCATTAGGAAATTTCAAAAATAATGATACATATAAAATACACCATTCAATGTATAATAACTTGATGGAGGACATATTACGCCGGAAGCTTGGTCATTAAACATGTTTTTTACAAAATCATTTCTAATATCAATAACGCCTATTAAATTTTTTAATACATTATTACAAGTTTTTAAGTTAGGATTATATAAACAATAAACATGAAATCTGTTCTTTGTTCTAACCTTAAAATAACTTTCAAAGTTAGGAACATTTTTACAGAATGTTTTATAAGAATATATAGTATCGAAATCTAAAACTTTTATTCCACTGATTTTTCCAGTTAATACAAAATAACATTTGGTATGTGATTCGTAAGCATTGTATAGTTGTATCCATGAAGAAACATTTAAACTTATATCATTAGGATTAGGTAAATTTTCTAAAACTTGCTTGGGGGAAATTTAATACTTTAACTTCTCTATTATTTATAATTTGTCTTGAAATGTCGCAACCAATAAAATAAAACTTGTCCTTAAAAAGTTCTATAAAACTCATTTTATAGAAAAGTATAATATTATTTTTAAATTTTTTATAATATAAAAAAATATTATGATTATATATTTAAATTATGAGTAGTTCACTTAATACATTAATAGGAACATTTTCCTCTATTGATATTAATAATGGTACTACTACTATTGATAGTAGCAATTTAATATGTATTGATACCTCAAATAATAGAATAGGTATTAATACTATTGACCCATCATATAGTATTACTATAATAAATAATACTACTAATAAAACTAGTAGTAGAAATGCTATTGCTACACCAAAACTTTATATTACAGAAATATCAGGATTAACTATATCTCCTCCTGTAATGTCAGGCAATCAATATAATATATTTGAAGTTTATTGTGATTCATCTGGTTATTTAAGAATGAAAAACACTTAGCATTTCGTAATTATTAAATATAAATGAGTATACAATATTAAATATTTTATAATTATAAAATGAATACACTATTATTAAATTTAATACCAAATGATATATTAAATTTAATATGGACACATATATCCCCTGATTACAAGTATTTATTGAATAAATATTATTTTAATAAATATTATAGTTATCGTCTTTATGCTATTCACAATTATAAATTAAGTGGATCTATTAATACTTTTACAAATTATAGCTATTATTATTATATATTAATCAATGATTTGTTATATTTTAGCAAAAATATATTAACTCTTTACATTACTAATAATAGCAATAAGGAGACTAAAAACAATAAAGATAAATATTATTATAAAAAATTTATCTATAAAAATCTTGTTTTTAATAATCTAGTAGATTTTTTTTATTATTATTGTAATAATAAAAATGAAATTATTAATATTATAAATAAATATAATTTAAGTCATTTAATAAAAAAATCACATAAAAATAATGCTAATAAAAATATTAGATGGACATATTAAATTATTATAATTCTGATGATATACGTTATATTAGTAATAATGTTGAAAAATATATCAATAATTTAGATAAATATAATTCATCAAAATATTTATATGTTTATGGTGAAACAGGAATAGGAAAAACAACTATTATTAAAAATATATTAGCTTCATTAAAATATAACATTAATTATATTGATTGTAACAATAATCAATTAACTTTGGAAGAATTAATAAATATAACTGATAATAAGAATGTATATTCTATGTTTTTTAATAATATTCAAAAAACAGCTATAATAATGGATAATATAAATTATTATTTATATAACGATAAGAGTTATTTTAATAACTTAGTAAAATTATTGAAGAAAAATAAAATTCATAAGTTTATACCCTTCATATTTATAAATACTTTACAAGAAGAAAAGAAATTTACTGAATTATCAAAATTATCATATTGTTTAAAAATTAATCCCCCTTCAAGTTTACAATTGAAAAATATTATATATAAATTATACCCTAAAATATTGGATTTAGAAAATAATATATTAATTATTGACAATATAATAACTTATTTAGATTATAAATTTTATAAATTTATAAACATAGACTATTTTTATAATAATGATCTTATTGAATTAAAATTTAATAATAACAATAACAATAATAACAATAATAACAATAACAATAACAATAATAACAATAATAACAATAATAACAATAATAACAATAACAATAACAATAATATTAAAGTATTAACTAAAAATTTATTACATTATAAGTATAATTTACAAAATTTAGATATTATTAATTATTCTGACAGAACTAGTTTAAGTTTGTTACTACACGAAAATGTTATAAAATTATTTAATACTAATTTAAGTCATAATGAATTGAAAATATATAAAAAAATCTTAGAAAATTTCATATTTTGTGATTGTATAGATAAAAATATTTTTTTGTATCAAATATGGCAATTAAATGATATTACGTATATTATTAAAATATTTTATAATAATTTTATATTATCACAAAATAACTTATTGAAAAATATAGGTCAAGAAAATATAATTTTTACAAAGATTTTAACAAAATATAGTAGTGAATATAATAACTTTAATTTTATATTTAATAATACTCAATTATATAGCACAAATAAAAAAACATTGTTGTTACACATTTATACATATAATAATAACAATGAATTTTATGTTAAATTAGTTCATAGTAGATTTATGAAACTAATTGAACAATATAATAATTATAAAATAAATAATTCATGTAAAAATAGTGAAGACACTGATGAATTTATTTTTGATGAATCTTTTAGTTAGTTTTTGGCTAATTTTTCCATTAACTAATTTTTCCATTAACTAATTTTCCAAGACATTTTCCAACTTCTTCATCTGGTAAGCATTCATAAATAGCATTGTTTAATTCGTTTTTGTAGTATGTTTTTCCTTTAATAGTAATTGAAACCAGTTCTTCTTCTTCATCTTCATCTTCATCTTCATCTTCATCTTCATCTTCATCTTCATCTTCATCTTCATCTTCATCTTCATCTTCATCTTCATCTTCATCTTGTTCTTCTTGTTCTTTTGCTTTTGCTTCGTTTACGCTTACCTCTTCTTCTTCCTCTTCTTCTTCCTCTTCTTCTTCCTCTTCTTCTTCCTCTTCTTTTGCTTCGTTTACGCTTACCTCTTCTTCTTCTTGTTCTTTTGCTTTTGCTTCGTTTACGCTTACCTCTTCTTCCTCTTCTTTTGCTTCGCTTACCTCTTCTTCTTCCTCTTCTTCTTCATCTTCATCTTCATCTTCATCTTCATCTTCATCTTCATCTTCATCTTCATCTTTTTCTGTTTTAATTAACTCAATTGGGTTTACTTTCTTAATAACATTGTTTAAAACATTATGTAATTCTACAATTTTTACTTCTTGTGCGGTATTTTTGCTAGATTTTACTTCATTTACACTAATAGTAATATTGTCCTTGTTTTCTTTTAATAAGTTATATTTTTTTGTTAATTCATCATAGTCCTCTACAAGTTTATTATATTTAGTATTTAATTCAACATATTCAGGTAATTTATATAATACAATTTTAAGATTTTGTAACAATTCATTATTTGCCTTATTTTTTTCTACAAAAATAGTTAAATTTGTTCTTAATGAATTTGTAAGGTCAGAAGACAACTTATTAATGAGTTGAACTAATTCACTATCCATATTATAAAGTTAAGTGGTTTATATTTTAAATAAGTTTTATAAATATTTTAAATCAATTTTTATAAAATATTTATAAATTGTTATTTTATAAATTTTTATTATTTTACATTTATTTTACATTTATTTTATATAATTTATTATTTAAAGATTTATTATTTAAAATATAATCTTCGTTTTCGTCGTATAATTCAGGTAATAATTTAGATAAAGGTTTTTCAACTATTAGTAATAATCGTTCGTGTTTTAATAGTTTTCTATATTCTTGAATATTCAAATTTCCGTAAAATTTATCCAATGTATAATAAGGAGATGGTGCTAATTTAATATTTTTCTCATAATTATAAATTTTACTATATATATTATTCAATAAATAGTATCTCTCGAATTTTTGTGACGATTCTATATTTTCATTCATCAAATACGAACATGCACATTCTGGACTACAAAAATTTCCATAACAATAATAAGTATTTTTCATTTCATATTTTGGAATCATAATTGATTCATTATCAAAACAATAGGTACACCAAAAGCACGCACCTTTTTTATTAACATTGTTAGTTTTCAATTGTTTTGATAAATCTTCTAATTTTTTTGATATTATTTTATTATATAAAAGTTTTTCGCTAGTATTAGTATTAATTTTTTTATCAAAAATGTTATGTTCGTTGTTTGAAGAAGTATATTCATTATTTGAAGAAGTATATTCATTATTTGAAGAAGTATATTCGTTATTTAAAATAGTTTCGTTATTTAACATATGTTCGTTATTTAACATAGTTTCATTGTTAGAAGTATGTTCATTATTTAATGTGTCTTCATTACTTTTTATATAATCATAATTTGTGATAGTATTGTCAAAGTCTTTAATATTGTGAACTAGAGGCGAGTAGTTTAGTTCTCCTATAATTATATCTCGTAATTTACAATTTAAATGTAAAATTATATTTGGTTTTTGATTCAATTCAATTATTATCTTCTTTTGTTCTATAATTTTACCTCCTTTGGGTTTTCTACCTCTTTTTTTATGAATAATATTTTTACATATATCTGTTGTTATTTCTATATTACCAACTATATTAGTAACATTAGCGCTAGTAATGTTAGTCACAATAGTAGTACACGTAGTATTTGAAATGTCTAATAAATTATTTGCTAATGCTAAAAGTTTCAAATTTTCGTGGTAGGACTTCGGTTTTCTTCCTTTTTTCTTAGGAACCATATTATTTTAAATAAATTACTTATAATTTATATTGTTTTAATTTATTATATAAACAATATAAATTATTAATACTTAATATTAGAATTTTAATAATTAAATATGACTAGTGCTATTAATTGGAATGAAAAATATCGTCCAAATAATTTAGAAAAAATAATACTTAGTAATTACAATAAACTATTAATAAATAATATTATTGAAAAAAATTATTTTCCAAATCTACTTTTATATGGTCCTCCTGGAACCGGAAAAACTACAACAGTTATTAATTTAATAAATGGTTATTTAAATAAATATTATAGCGATAATAAAAAACAAATAGTTCATTTGAATGCTTCGCATGAAAGAGGAATTGAAATAATTAGAAATAATTTATATACATTTGTAGTAAGTGATAATCTTTTTTTTGAAGGTCCTAAGTTTATTATTTTAGATGAAGTTGATTATATGACAAAATCTGCCCAATTGGCGTTAAAATATTTAATAGAATATTATAGTAATTATAATGTAAGATATTGTTTAATATGTAATTATATTACAAAAATAGATAATAATCTTCAAAGTTATTTTTGTAAATTAAAATTTAATAATATTCCATTTGAAGAAATACATACTTTCTTAGCAAATATTTCTAGCGCTGAAAAATTAAATGTGTCGAGTGATTATTTATATCATATAATCAATTTATTTAAAAATGATATACGAGCAATGGTAAATTTTTTACAATTGAATAATAATAACATTATATATTTTATAGATGCTGATGTATATGAAAATTTATATGCTATAAATTTGAATGATAGTTATGAGATTTTTAAAACAAATTTTATAAAACTCGAGAAAAAATATAAATTTAATTATAACGAATTTATAAAAATGTATATTTATAACATATTAAAAAATAATATACAAAGCATTAATGATGATAAAATAAATTGCTTAGAATTTTTTGTTCACAATTATAATAAACTGAGCGATAAAAATATAGTATTATATAATTTATATAATTTAATAAAGAATTAACTATATGGAAAATATTTAAAATAATAATTGAAATTATTATTAACAAATTTTTAACTATTATAAATATGAATGTGGCTATAGAAAATGAGTGGTTACATTTTTTAGAAAATAATAATTCAAGCAATAATAATTCAAGCAATAATAATTCAAGTAATAATAATTCAAGCAATAATAATTCAAGCAATAATAATTCAAGTAATAATACTAGTAATGATGAATTGTATAATAATGAATCTACTATAACATGTATTAATAGCAGTAATGAAACTGGTAATAATTTACAAAAAATTATTCCTGAAAAAAATTTTCAAAAAAATTGCTCTAATATTTATATATCAACAAAAACTAAAATCTTATTTTTGAGCACAAGCATCGATATTTTTGAAACTTTTTGGATTTTACCAATAACCGATTATAATGAGCAAAAAACAGGTATTGTTAAAAAACAAATTAAACTATCTTTTGATATTAAAGAAGACTATGATAAAATGTTGCTAAAATTAGATACTACTACTAATGTTCACAATAAAATTATTACCCATATTAATACTAATGCTCGATTTAAGCACGTAAGAAAAATTAGCATTGGACTATGTAAAAAAGATTTACTATATGCGCGAAATAAAGAAAAGAGTGCTTTTTATAATTGTTTTGTATTATCATTAAGAATAAGTCTTGCTAACGTTTTTAAAGAAATGCATATTAAAATATTTAACACTGGAAAAATTGAAATTCCAGGTATTCAAAACGATGAGCAATTAAACATTATTATTAATGACCTTTTATTAATATTAAATAAATACGTTGATTCAAATATTACATGTAATTATAGAGATACTGAGGATGTTTTAATAAACTCAAATTTTAATTGTGGATTTTATATTAATAGAGAGATTTTATACTCTATATTAAGAAATAAATATAATATTAATGCCATATATGATCCTTGTTCTTATCCGGGAATAAGATGTATTTATTATTGTGATAATAATGTTACCAAAATTTCTTATATGATATTTAGAACAGGAAGTATTTTAATAGTTGGAAAATGTAATGAAGACACATTAAACGTTGTTTATGAATATATTAAAAATATATTATCGTGTGAATATGAAAATATATTTAATGAGGGATCTAAAATCAAAGAATTACATAACAAAAAAATGAAAAAAAAATTTATATATATAGAATAATTATTTAATTTAATTTAAACTCATATAAACCAATATTTGTAATTAATGTGTCATTAACTTTATAATTATCTAGCCAGTAGTGTATTTCTGTCTCTATTTTATTGTTCAGTTTATTGTTTAAATTACATTTTATTTTTTTTTCTAGCGCGTCTCTTAATTGTAATAGTATATTATTAAATTCTGATAAATTTGTCTTGTCTATTATATGTTTTTTCAATTTTTTTTCTAACTGCTCAATAGTATTTAATTTTTTTATTACAAATAAATTAATATAATTTGTAATACCAACTATTTGTTTTTCATTATATTCTATAAAATTTCTATTATCAATTAAATAAAAAATATTACATAAAATATTTAAACAAGTATCTAATCTTTTATTTATTTTCTCTTTTAATATATTAACACTTTGCTTATTATAAGAAAATAATGTTCTTTTATAAGTAAATAACACCGCATCTCTGAAAGTTAGTTCCAAATTCGTTGAATTCAAATTAATTTGAATTAAAAATTCAATATAATATATATATGCTTTTTCTGATAGTATTATTACTTCATTAACATTTTCGCAGTAAAAATACAATAAAATGTAGATGTTTTTTAATAAAAGTAAACCTTTTACATATAGCATTTCTAAATAATTAGGTTTATTTATATAATTTGTTAGCAAATTTTGATAGAAAACATTTGTGTAATTTTTTAATAATTTATAAAATTCATCATAGTTCTCTAATTCCATATTATATCTAATATATATCTAATAATAATATATATCTAATAATAATAGTTATCTAATAATAATAGTTATCTAATAATAATATATAATATATAATATCAAAAAAACAATTTAAAGTTTTTTACAAATACATTTATATAAAATGAGTAGTGATAATGATAAATTAGTGTTGCCTCCTTCTAGTATATGGAATCAAATAGCTAAAATATCTATCACCGAAGATAAACCCATTATGCTAGATTATTGGACGGATTCTCTTGAAAAAAAAGTTTTAATAGGTGTTAAAGAAAATAAAGAAAAACTTTTAGTTAAAAATGAAGAAGAGTATACAAGTCCTATAGTTAAAATATATAAAATGGATGATGTATATATAATATGCACTGAAAATTCCATTTATTTAACTTCAACTCGAATTGAAACACGAAGAATTAGTTCATAAATCGCTATTTTCTATATAGTATACTATGTAATATGAATTATTATTGTAAATAATTTTTTTATAATATGAGATTTTTAATAATTTACAAATATGTCGCACTATACATATAAAATTATTATAATTTTGTATGCGCTCAGTAAAGTATTTTTTGGAAGTTTTATAAAATTGTTTTATGTAATTTATAAATTCTTCTACTTTATTGTTAATTTCATATTTTTTATATATTTCTTTATTTATATATAAATAATCCCCCTCTTTTATACAATAAATATTTAAATAATCATAAAAATAGTTCTTTATAGAATTTGAACATATATCATTTATAAACATATCTGTCATTATATATAAGTATATAAGTATATAAGTATATAAGTATATAAATATATAACGTTTTAATATAAAGAACGTATATTACTCTTTTGTTAATATATTATAAAGGTGATTTACAAAAAAGATTATTTCAATATTATCTTCTTCAATAGTAAAATGATTATTTATATAGTTTACTATGTATTTGATTATTAAATATTTCTTTTGTTCTGTAATATTTGTATTGTTGTTTTTTATGTAAAATAAAAAATTTTCTAAAATATCAATTATAGAATGTCCTTTATGTATTAAATTTAAAACAAAACCGACTGCGTCTTTTTTATCTTTATTTATACAATGACTTATTAATTCATCATAATAATTTATAATTATATTTGATTCAATGTCTAATTCTTTAACATCATTCAGAGATTCAAAATTATTATATAATAATTTTATTTTTTCAATATTATTTATTAAATTATTTATTGAGTTATTTGATAAATTAATAATGTAATTTTTAATATTGTTATCAATATTGATATTTTCTTTAGCAATAATAGTATTTAATATATTTAACAAATAACTATGATTTATTGGCTCAAATTTTATTATGTCTAATAAGTAAGAAAAATTGCTATGTATTTTTAGTATATTTGATGTAGATAATATAAAATATATAGTATTTTTGTAATTTTTTACTAATTCATAAAAATATAATTGTATTACATCTGAAAACATTTCGACATCTTCAATTACTATTATTTTTTTATAACTATTATTTATACAATTATTTATAAATATTTTTACTTCATTTTTATAAAAATTAATACCTTGGTCTTTTAATAAACTAATATAACATACATAAGTGTTTATTAAATTATTATTGTTGTAATAATGTTTTATTATTATATTAATTAAACTTGATTTTCCACATCCTGACTCGCCTTCTAAAATAAGATTAAAATAATTATTTTCCAAATACTTACTTAATAAATGTTTATTGTTATTGCTTAATAGTAACTCATCAATAGTTTGTGGTTTATATTTATGTATTAATAAATTATTCATATTAATAAATTATTATAGTATAATAGTTATAATAATTTAAGTTGTAATAAGTCAAATTATAATAATTTAAGTAATAATCTATTATAATTTATTATAATATGAGTTATGATAACTATTATAATATACTAAATTTATCAAATAACGCAAATATAAATGATATAAAAAAAGCATATAGGCAATTATCTATAAAATTTCATCCAGATAAAAATTTGAATTGCGACTCCGAGCAATTTAATAAAATTAATGAAGCATATAGTAAGTTACTTGAAAAATATAATGCTAATAATGCTAATAATGCTAATTATAAATATAATATTAATGAAACAACTAATGAAGTTGAAAAATATTATAGCCATGAATTAGTTAGTGCTAATAATGCGAATAATGCGAATAATCCTAATAATGCGAATAATGCTAATAATGCGAATAATCCTAATAATGCTATATTAAAATCCTCTTATTTTAATGTTAACAATTATGAAGATATTATTATAAATTTAAGTATAACTTTTAATGAAGCATATGCTGGTTGTAATAAACCAATAGTAGTAAATAGAAAAATAATTGTTAATAATGTTATTGGAAACGAGAAAGAAACACTATATATTCCAATTCCAAAAGGTATTGATGCTAATGAAATTATTACACTACACAATAAGGGTAATGTATATATTTCCAATGGTTTAGTTAGTCATAGTAATATTAAAATAGTAATTTGTTTGTTAAATCACGAAGTTTTTGAGAGAATTGGATTAGATATTATTTTTATTAAAACTATTACACTAAAAGAAGCATTGCTAGGATTTACTTTTAATTTAAATCATATTAACAATAAAAATTTTAAAATTACATGTTCTGAAGTAATTAATTTTAATTATGAAAAATTAGTTCCTAATATGGGTTTTATTAGAGATACTTTCATTGGTAATCTGATTATAAAATTTAATATAACATTTCCTATAACAATCTCTCAAGAATCAAAAAAACTTTTGGAGAAAGCATTATAAATTGTGGTTGTGATTAGTTTTTTAGTTTGTTAACAATAAATATTTTGATAAGTTTGTGCTGGCTTCTAATACTTCTCTGGAATTTAACTTGCAAAACCAATTATAGTTGTTTCTTTTTAATAATTCATCAGACGGAACATATAACCCATAACATTTATTATTTAATTCTAAGAAAGTTGAACTCATAATATCTTCTAAATTAATTAACTTGTTATTTATATTTTTAGTGCCTATATATTGACCATCTATTAAATCTATTTCGTCATTTTGACTTTTCATTAATAACCATTTATTTACTAAATCTTGAATAGATGTAGTATTTGAATAATCAGAACTATATAAAATTTCTAAATGATTAATAAACTCCTTCATTTTTTTACACTCTTTTACACATCCAATAAATTTAGTAGAGGGCATAAAATGCATAATATGTGAATTGGAAGATGTATTTTTAAATTCCGCAGTTACCATTTTATTGTTTGAGAGAACGTTTTCGTATATTTTATCTAACGATTTAAATAATATAAATGAATTTTCAATATATAACCCTCCATACGCATATAATAATTTCATAATATTTAATGTTCTTAAATTTGATTTAATAGGGTCAGAAACTTTGTTTAACTCCATACTATTATTTTCTAATAATTTATGAAATGAATTATCATCTATAATAATAATATGGAAATAATTAGAACATTTATTTATAATTGATTTTATTGTTAAATACAAATAATCTTGGTTTAATTCATTGCTATTTCTAGAACCAAAAGATTCCCATTGCCTGCTATTTTTTACATAATCAATATGTAACCATATTATAGGTTTTTTGACTGCGCTTAATTTGTCAATAGTATTATCAATATCATCATTTAATAAATATTTCTTTATTACATTTAATTCCTCTTGTTGTGTATTACTATCTACATTTAATTTAAACTTTTTGTATATATATCCTACAACAATTAAAAATAGTATACTAACAAATAAGTTGAATAAATTTATTTTTTTAATATTCATATTATATATACTTTTATATATTAAAAATTTAATATAAATGTAATAAATTTTTAATGTTATAAATTTTTAATGTTTTAATGTTATAAATTTTACTTTTTACTCATTTTATTATAACAATTGCTTTAAATTGTTCCAAAATTTCTCATTCTTTTTTTTATTAATTTCATCTTGTTTAAATAGATTATATGCTCTCATAGACGATAAGGCATTTTCATCTTCTTTTGATTTATTTAAATATTTGTTTGCCTCATCTGTTTTCATTGGAGCAATAGATTGTTGTGTTCGTTTGAATTTTATATCATCATAAGAAGTATAATTGCTTATATTGTCTTCGTTTGTTACTGGAATTATACTTTCTTCGTGTGCCTTTTTTAAATCCTCATATTGGAATTTACTAAATAATCCGGAACTATAATCTTCCGGTTTTGAATTTGTTAAATCACAATAGTTAGTATTGTTAAACTCACATATGTCTTTCTTTTTTATTAAATTATGGCTTCTCATAACTTTCTTTTTTTCTTCCATTATTTTGTGTATTGAATTTATATCCGTACATTTTACTATTTCTTCATTATTGTTGGCATTAAGCCAATCACCATAACCATTTTTATCATAGTCATTAGTAATTTTCATAGTAGTAAATTGCTCGTTAAACCATTTATTGAATTCTTGCGTAGATTTTGTGGTCATTATTTTATGTATTAACTCTTCGTTTACTTCATCTTTGTCGGCATCGTAATTTTCATTATAGTTATTTAAATTTTTAAGTGAACTATGTTTCTCTCTAAAATTATAAATGTTAAACAAAATTTTATAAGCACTTGAGAAAAATAGGAAATAACTTTTGTCTAGTCCTGACTTATCAGGATGACTTGCTAAAACGCGTTTTTTCGCACTCTTTAAGTCTTCTTCGTTAAATTGTTTGCCTATATTAAATAGTTTTAATATGTCATCATAATCATAATTAGTAATGTCTAAATCCATGTTATTTTAGTAATATATTAAATATACTATTTATAATGTTTATAATATTAATTCATTACAAATATTAAATATTATTATAATATATAAATGAATTCGCGACAATTAAAAGATTTAACACCACAAGAGTTGGATCACCACGCACAGGAGATAAAGAATGCGTCAAGGGAGGCATTGGTAGCATTGAGGAGAGAACGGGGGGGGGTGGGGCCGATTGATGCGCCGCCGCCGGCGGAAGAGGCGGCGGTGAGGGTGGGGATGAGGGCGGCGGTGGCGGCGAGGGCGGCGGAAAAGGCATTGGAGTTACAGGAAATGGAGGATGCGGAAACCTTGACGAACGCAGCGGCTGCTGCTCGCGAGAGGGCAGCAGCTATAGCAAATTTAGATATATTACATAGACAACAAATGATGGGCGAGTGGTCAATGGACATACATGAAGCAACAAAACAAGAAGTTAAAAAACATATGGGTTCTATGTTAGGAGACTGGGACAAAGCAGGTAAACTATCTAAACGACGCATTAGGAAAACAAAAATGAAAACAAAAAGAAGACGGCAAAAAATTACAAAAAGAAGAAGAAGAAAATAATATACTATTTATAATGTTTATTAATCCTCTTCTTTAATATAACTGCTCGTGCAAAGTTTCCTTATTATTTTTTCCTCATTTTGTTCTTTGTTATTTGCTATTGCCACTAATGTATGTGTATAATAATTTTGCTTAGATTCATTATTTTGAAAATCAGGGTTTTCCTTCGTCCATTTGCTCAAAGCACAAAATTGTTTGGTCGATACATCTTTAATGGCTTTCCTTATTTTCTCTTTATTAACATCTTTTTCCCAGTTATCGTCATCTTTTATATATAGTGACTCGCGTTTTATATCCGTGCAATGAATAGGGCGTTGATACAATCCTAATTTATTCATATTTTCAATTATTACATTACTTAGTCCGTTTACTAGTCCATTTTGCTTTGTATAATCTAATTGTTGTAAACTTACTTGTATTGATTTTATAAAATCACTCATATTTATAGCATCTTTACATCGCTCATTTAAAAATACTTGAATATTAAATTTATTATTTTGTATATTGTTATTATTATTATTTCCTACCTTAGGTATTAATTCGCTAATTTGATTTTGTTGCTTCATCATATGGTCTTGTTGCTTAACAATAATCTCTCTCATTTCTTTATTGTCGTTCAGTAATTTCATAATTAGATCATTTGTTAATGTAACCTCCTTTCTCGAATTTTCACACGTAATTTCGTCTGTGCGCTTTTTTGCGCTTTTTTCATTTTTAAAATCACATTTTTTCTTGTGATTATGTAATGAACTCCTATATGGATACGATTTTCCACAATCGCACGAAAAAAATGACACGATGCTATTTATTTTTGCGCTTTTTGTTGTATAATGTTGTATAAATGTTGTATTTTTATGTTTAGGTGTTAAAATATGTCTGTTGTAATCTGATTTCTTGCTCGTGGTGTATTGACATTTTTCACATACAAATAAAGTTGCGCTTTTTTGCGCTTTTTCGGTTGTCATTGTTGTATATTTATACAACAAAAAAACTCCTAAATCATTTTTTTTTATAATAAAAAAGTTATGGTAAGGCGTTTTTTCAGGAAAATAAAAATCCATCAAACCTTTATGGTTTCAAAAGTGAAAATTGTGTATTTTCAAGCCTTTTTTTATAAAAGCTTCAAACAATCATAAATTGGACATTTATAAATGTCCATTTTCCAAAAAAATTCTGAAATTTATTTTTCGATTTTTTACAACTTTTATATTTTTTTAAGTATTTATTCTTTTTAATATTATTTTTATAAAATTATGTATACAAAGAGGTATCAAACCTTTAACTACGTCCAAGTCCCCCCAAAAGTAAAGCTTTCTCAAGAAAAAATAAAATATAAAAATATATAAAATAAAGTATAATTAAAAATATATAAAATAATGTTATTTATATAATTTATAATGGGCGAGTTATTAAACGAGACTACTTTAAAATTAAAGTGCGAAGCATTAGAAAAAAATGAGATGATAGTTATAAAATTTACTGCCGACTGGTGTGGTCCGTGCAAACTTATTAAAGACTTGTGTATACAATTTGAAAAGACCAAACCACGTTCTATTCAATATTATGAAATAAACATTGATGAATCACTTGAATTATATATGAAATTAAAAAAAATGAAAATGGTAAATGGAATTCCAGCACTTTTAGCATATAAAGGCGGAACAAAAGAATATTGGTATATACCAGATGAAATTCATTTAGGGTCAGATAAAAAAGGACTGATCCAATTTTTTGATACATGTATACGTTATGTGTCTGGATCTTAATTTACAAAATACATATTTAATTTATAATTCATTAATTATGGATTATAAATTACTATAATGAAAGAACAAAATTTATAATAATTTTAATAGTTTTTCATTGAATTCTTCAATCTTTATTTTAGGAAAATGTATGTGTCCTTCATAAAAATATTTACAAAAAGCATAATTAATTTCATAAGTAGTATTATAATGTTCTTTATATTCTTTTAATAAATAGTTATGTATATTGTCGGGTAATAAGTTTAAACTATTTACAGGTAATACATAACATAACAATAATTTGTCATTTAAAATATTATAATTTTCGCTCATAGCAAATTCGCTATTAAAATATGGAATGTAGGCATATAAATCACATAATAAAGGTGGATAATTATATTTAAAATATAAAGTCCAGTTTTTACATGGCGAAGAATAATAATAGTAAACCCATTGAAGAGTTTGTAAGTAGTTCGTACATAATACTTCTAAATTTTGGGAATAATCATTTTTTTTAGAGTCAATAGCACATAAACTATAATAATATCTGTGCTGCCAGTCTTCTTCAAAAGGATTAATAAAGTTCTCAATATTTCTCTCCCAAGATGGAATACAAGAATATTTGAATTCTATTTCTTCGCTATTTGTTTCTGGATAGAATTTTTTGGACTGCTTCTCTCTAATATTATAAATTTCTTTTATAAAAGTCTCTTCATGCTCGGCAATATTTTTAATGTATTTTTTAAAACTATTCCAATGAATTGAATTATTAACTATTAAAAATTCGTTGGCTTTAAATAATTTTTTATATAGTTCTAATAGCACAATAAATCCATTTAATCTAATATTTAATGCTGGAAAATGCGGTAAAAAGTCATTTCCTAATAAGAAACATATGAAAATGTAATCTTCTATTTTATTATAATAGTTAGTATTAGAGGGTTTTATAACATCTAGACCTTCACCAGCCAACTCATTAACAATAATACTTCCCAAATAATTAATATTGATTATGTATTTTTGATCAGGATTGAGAGATTTATCTAGTTGGGTAATAAATAATGGTGTCTCTCTATACAAATAAATATTTTGTGTATATTTCAAATGATTTAATGATAACATAAATAAATCAGCATCCATACCATATATTACATTAGTTTTTTGCGAAATACTAGTTGACTCTCTAATAATGTTAAATAATTTGTGCTCACCCTCTCCATGCTCATTGGATAAACTTAATAACACATTTATTTGTTTATTTTGCGAATTAAAGAATTTGTTATTAAAATGACTAGCAACAGCATTATTTAAATTATTCATAAATAGTGTTCCAGGAGTAATAGCACAAGTATCCCACACTATTTTTTTATTGAATATTTTATTTAAATATGCTGATTTATAACGTCGATTTTTTTGTTGATTAATCTTGGCAAAAGGCGGAACACCATCAAAAGCAATGTAAATGTTTTCACTTGGTCCAATAATTTTTATAATTTCTTCTAGTTTACTTAGCACTCTTTTAATAATATAATTCTCAAATTGTGATGAATTCTCAAATTTGTCAAAGTCAAGACTATCATATATGAGAGAATTGCTATCTATAAATAAATTATCAATAGCACACAAATTATCTAGTTTTGATATAATAGTTCCATGATTTTTAATTAAATAACTGAAATAATACGGAATACCCATGCTATTCAATAATAGTAAATAGTAATGTATAATATTATTAAGTTATTATATCAATTTTACATAATATAAATATATAATATAGGTTATATGTAATGAGTGTTTATGAAGAAAAAATAGAATTTTTTAGAAACGCAATAGACAATATAATAAGAGGAATAAATTATTATAATAGTTTAAATATTATAACAATTAATGAATACAACAACGCACAAGAAGCCTTGGAAAAAACAGCAAATCTAATAAATACAATAAACTACGACAATATTATTAACGACCTACAATATATTAATAATAATATATCAGTATTAATAAAAAATTATGGATGTTACAATTTTGAAAACATAATAAATATATGTTTGTCTAGTTCTTTTGTAGCCAAGAACTTTAATACTGAATTATTATTAAAATATAAATTACTTGAAAAATATCTACATCCTATAAATTATAAAATTATAAATTGGAATGTCAAAACATTAAAAATTAATAAAGAAATATCAAAAACCAAAATATTAAGTGATAAAAATATACTGGAAAGCAATACATTGGAATGCTTTGATATGGCAAAAAGTGCCAACAATTTTATAATTAGAGTTCACGGGATTAAAGTCATAATTCACGATTATAATAATAAAAAAACATTAGTCATAGAAAATATATGCGATGAAATATTATTGACAAACAATAGTCACGAGTTTATAATAAGCAAAAAAAACAATATATTAAACTTCATTAATGAAACAGGAGCATGTAATAACGAATTATTTAATAACCAAATTTGGACGAATTTTATGAATAATTTATTGCTCAAAGAATTATTAATTTATAGTAATCAAGAACTTTATAATAAATATATTTATACAATCACACAAGTAAATTCATATAATCAAAAAACATTGGAAAGTTTAGTTCAAGATTTTATAACAAGTGATTTATTTAATCAACGAACTATGTTAATACATTTGTTGCTATGTAATGATAAAGTGGAGAATTTATATATTGCTAACCTACTATATGATTTATTAATAGATGACAAATTAAATAACGATAGTAATGAGCAAAAGAAAATTTATAATAGTTTAAACTGGAGTTGTAAAAAACATTTTAAAGACGCATTACAAAAAACCACAGAATATAGTAATGAGTTATTAAATTATGATTCATCAAGAATTCCATTAGAACAACAAATATGCTTAATGAAAGCGAATACAAATGTTAAGGAAAAAGCAATGCAAAAATTAAAAGAATTAAAATCAAAATCAGAAGATTCAGGTTCTAAAGCAAGACAATACTTAGAAGGATTATTAAAAATACCATTTAATATTTATAAAGAAGAAGATATATTGAAAATCAAAAATGAAATCACCAATTTAATAACTAATTTAATAAATCCATTGAAAAATGATAAAATAACTATTACAAGTTCCAATACAAATATCACTATGCTAATAAATGAAATAAGTTCTATTAATATTAATAATAATAATACTATTAAGAATATAAACACAATACAAAAAATAAAAAATAACAATACACTAATAATAAACGAATTATTAATATTAATAGTAAATTACGTAGAAAAAAATAAAAAAAAAATAAATGTAGCGCTAATAAAGTCTATCAAAAATTTACACATTATATATGGTGTTGACAATACTATAAAATTAACAAAAGAAAATATGTTACATTTTCTTAAGTCTATTAATTTTAATTTATCAGCACAAACTAACAATAACAATAACAATAACCATAACAATAACAATAACAATAACATAAACATAAACAAAAATTCACAATATTTACACGAAGTTATATTATTATTTCAACAAGTTATTAATAACGATTATTTTAACTATTTATTAACAATCGAAAAAAACGTTAATGAAATAGTGCGAAAAAACGATACAATAGTAAAATATATAAATACATTTAATAGTATATTAGACAATGCTGTATATGGTCATAAGAATGCTAAATTACAAATAGAACGAATATTGGGTCAATGGATAAATGGTGAGTCAGGCGGCTATTGTTTTGGATTTGAGGGACTACCTGGTGTAGGTAAGACAAGTTTGGCAAAAAAAGGAATAGCAAATTGCTTAAAAGATAAAAATAATAATCCAAGACCTTTTTCGTTAATTGCTTTAGGTGGTTCATCCAATGGAAGCATATTAGATGGCCATAATTATACATATGTTGGTTCAACGTGGGGTAAAATAGTTGACATATTAATAGAGCACAAATGTATGAATCCTATTATATTTATAGATGAGTTAGATAAAGTTAGCAAAACAGAACATGGTAAGGAAATTATTGGAATATTAACTCATTTAGTTGATAGCACTCAAAATACTAATTTCCAAGACAAATATTTCAGCAACATAGATTTAGATTTATCTAAAGCACTATTTATATTTTCTTACAATGATGTAGAATTAATAGATAAAATTTTGTTGGATAGAATTCATAGAATAAAATTTGATACATTAACATTAGATGATAAAGTAATCATAGTTAGAGATTATTTATTACCAGAATTATATACAAAGTTTCGGTTTAACAATGTTGTAATATTTCAAGATGACATAATTAAATTTATAATAGAACATTATACAAATGAATCTGGTGTTAGAAAACTGAAAGAAGTATTATTTGAAATAGTATCTTCTATTAATTTAGAGTTATTAAAAGGTAAATTTTTACACGAATTACCATATACAATAACTATAGAATTTATTGAAGAAGTGTTGAAAATTAGACATAAAATAAGACATTTGACTATTAACGCAAATTCGGAAATAGGTATAATAAATGGTTTATGGGCAAATGCTTATGGTAATAGTGGCATTTTACATATTGAATGTAAGTTTTTTCATAGTTCTACATTTTTAGATTTAAAATTAACGGGATTACAAGGGGAAGTTATGAAAGAAAGCATGAGTGTAGCAAAAACATTAGCACTAAGTTTATTAACTAATGATGAATTAAAACAATTATCAAAAGAATTAGAAGAAAGTAAATTACAAGGAATACATATTCATGTTCCAGAAGGAGCAACGCCTAAAGATGGACCTTCGGCAGGAGCAGCAATAGCAATCGTTTTATATAGTTTATTAACTAAAAGAAAAATAAGAAATAATATAGCAATAACAGGCGAAATTTGTTTACAAGGAAAAATAACAGCAATAGGAGGTCTAGATTTGAAAATAATTGGCGGAATGCGCGCTGGTGTAACCACCTTCTTTTATCCAAAAACTAACGCAAAAGATTTTGAGAATTTTTGTGAAAAATATAATAAAGATTTAAGTAATTATTTATTTATTGAAGTAGAAAATATAATAGATGCTATCAAAGATATTATACTATAATATTTTAAATGTATTATCATAAATATAAAATATTATATTAATCTAATTGACTAGTATGCCGGATGAACCGAGTAGTAAGCCTCTACAATCAGTACCGATGACTTGGACAAACTTATTTCAATATATTTCTTTTACTGCTCCAATATTAGTAATATTTTTTATAACTTTATTTTCAATTATGCAAAATAGTTTAGTAAAAGGTATAATATTCAATATGGGACTAGTTATACTTTCAATTATTGTATATATATTAAAAAATACTCTTAAAAATAAGCAGAGTGACTTAGCCTCACCACTTTGTAATGTAATACCAGGACCATTTACAGTAAGTTCGGATAATAATATATTTGATGCTCCTTCTATGAGCACATCAATATTATCTTTTTCATCGGCATATATAATTTATCCTATGATAATTAATAATCAACAAAATTATTCGCTATTAGTGTTTTTAGTAGGAATTACAACTATCAATGCTGTGGTTGAATATAGTAACAAATGCTCAGGTATCCTAGGAATAATATTAGGATTGGGATTGGGTATAGGTTGTGCTATAGCGTATTATCTCATATTATTTATGTCTTCTAAAGATAGTAAATTAGTATATTTTAGTGATACAATAAGTAATAATGTTCAATGTAGCAAACCAAATACAAACCAAAATTTTAGATGTGAAGTTTTTAAAGATGGAAAATCATACAGGAAAGTGACCACTTCTAGTTAATATAAATTTATAATTTTTATACTATTGTAAATCATTTCTTAAAGCATTTAGAGCCTCTTGTATTTTTGGAAAAGAGAGATTTTTATGAAAATTAGACGACATTAAGTTAGGAATATGTGTGTTTATAGCGTATATAACATATAAATTATTATATAAGGCATCAATATTAACATTGTTGTATTTAGCATCCAAACTTTCATAACTAAATTGAGGTTTATTTAATTTAGCATTAATAGCATTATGGAAATTAAAAAAAAACATTTTTAGATCATTTTTATTTTTAATAGCATTAAAATCTACTTTATTTAGCATATTGGTAGCATCTTTACTACAATCAGGGCAAGGTAATGTATTACATATGGTTTTAATGATAAAAATAATATTGTTTTTTTGAAACTCAAATTTATCTTCTCTGATTTTATGTGCTAATGAATGAAATAAATACCAAATATTATTACCCCAAGTCTCTTTTGAAAGTGACATTTTAATAATATTAAGTAATAAAATAATTTAAATTTAAATACATAATATAAATAATTTAAATAATCTAGTTTATTTAAATTATATGAATAATAAAGATATATTTTTGAATTATTTAAATGAAAATGTTGAAAATTGTGAAAACAATGAAAAATGTTTAATTAGTAATGAAGTATTAGTGGCAAATGCTATAACTTTAGAATGTAGCCATAAATTTAACTATATAGAATTATATTATGAAGTTCTAGAACAAAAAACAAAAAAAAACTTAGACAATTCTAAATTAAAATTAAATGAACTCAAATGTCCGTATTGTAGAGCTATATCAAAAAACTTATTGCCATATTTCAAATATTATAATATTAAATCAACTAAAGGTGTAGACTATCCACCGGATTTATCAATAAAATTAAATGAATGTCAATATATAGAGAAAAATGCTGAACTATGTGGAAAAAATGCTTGCGTAACAAAGTTTGGAATTTTTTGTAATAATCATGTAAAATACAATATAAAAGAAGAAGAAATTATTACTAATATAAGTGCTGATGTATTAAAATTTTATAAAAAAAAAACTATTAAAGAATTAAAAGAAGAACTTCGTGAACATGCTATTAAATTAAGTGGTAAAAAAGAAGACTTAATTAATAGACTAATAATTTTTAATCAAACTCCGAAACAATCATAATAATAACCATAAAAAATAATGCCAAAAAATTAAATATATAAAATAAAATAATGTAAATATAAATTATTACATTTAACTAATTAACTAATTAACTAATTAAATATTATGGGAGATCAAAAACAATTATTAATAAATACAATTAAAGAATGGGTTTCTATAAATTCGAGAGAAGTAGTTTTACAAAAGCAATTAAAAGAGTTAAAAGCATCTAAAAAACAATTATCAGATACTTTAATAAAAGTAATGGAAAATAATGAAATAGACAGATTTGATATAAATAATGGAAAATTATTATATAAAAAAAATAAGGTAAAAGCACCTATTAACAAAGATTATTTGTTGAAAATGTTAGATGATTATTTCAAAGATAATCCGGAAATAGATACTTCCCATGTAAGTGAATTTTTATTAGAAAATAGACCAATAAAAGAAAAAAGTATATTAGTTATTAAACAAAATAAATAACATTATATATAAAATATATAAAATATATAATGAATAATATTGCTCTGTCATTTTTAATTATGTTCATATTAATAATTTCCGGTTATTTAATAGGTAGTTTTTTTGATGTGGGATTACAATATTATATGCCCTTCTTATTATGGTTATTGGCATTATGTATATTTAATATGTTTTTAGATAAACAACACGTTAATATATATATGAAAAAAATAGAACTATCAAAAGATAGTTCGACAAAAAAAGACTCTATTGCCACAAGAGCAATGAAAGCACTAAGAGCCGCAATACCTACAATACCTAAAATACCTACAATACCTACAATACCTACAAGATTTACAATACCTACAATACCTACAATACCTACAATACCTACAATACCTACAATACCTACAATACCTACAATACCTACAATACCTAGAATACCTAGAATACCTACAATACCTAGAATACCTAGAATACCTAGAATACCTACAATACCTAGAATACCTAGAATACCTACAAGCTTTATAAAAACAAATCAACCAAATACAAAGCCAACACTATAACTTAATTATTAGTCAGCATCACTATATTCAACAAAAGAACCAGTCGAGTTAACCCTTTCTATTACTTTATATTCATAATAATCTGGGAAAAATTTAACCATCAAATATTGATAGAAATTTTTAAAAATTTCTATAACCATTTTTAATTACATAAAATTTTTATTAATTTGTATAATAAATTAATAAAAATCAATTTTTTTAGCAATATTTTTAAAGCAATAATTTAATCTAGTAATAATTTTGTAATAAAATCATTTCTAGAATTAATAATTTCAGGTTTAGCACAACTATTATTGGCTGTAACTTGCTCGCCATGTATTCTATAATAAACTAAATTTTCTTGAATATTATATAACTTGCCAAATTTTTTGAGCAGTTTTAGTTCTAGTTCAAAGTCTTCATATAGCGAATGTGTGAGCTCATTGTAATTACCAATTGCTAACACCGCAGACTTTCTATAACATACACAAGGATGATTAATAAACCAATGAGATGGAGACTTTTTGTAGTCTTCCCATGTTAATAAATATGGATGATTTGTTTGTCCTTGAACGACTTTTTTATTATTAATTTCTTTTAAGTAATGAGCATTAGACCCTACAATCACACAATCAGTATTATTATTCATAAATTCAATTTGTTTAATAAAACGATCAGCTAAACAAATATCATCACTATCAACTTTAATAATGAATTCGTATGAACACATTTCAATACCTTTATTTAAACTATAACCAATACCCATATTTTTAGTCCATTTTTTATAAACTATTTTGATAAACCGCATCTTCTTTTCAAATTCGCCAAGCGTTTTTTCTAATAACTTAGTGCTTAACTCATTTGAACCATCATTTATCCAAACTAATTCAATTCCGAAATGTCCGTCTTGTTGCTTTATTGATTCTAAACATTCTACCACATATTTATGATTTGTATTATAACTGCTAACCAAAACAGAAATCCAAGTTTTAGGTTCTTTATAAATATCTTCAAGTTCAATAGTATTCATAATTTCATAATTTTGCTTTGTCGAACCCCATTCTTGATAAGCATAGACAATAGAATGTCCCATATATTGTATTCCAGTGGCGTGTTTTGGTAAAAAATAATAACTAGGATAAATAACTACATCCGAGAACAAATTAGTTTGAAGAAGTTTCGTTAATAATTCAGGACCAACATTTTGCCACGCCATTTTGCCTGTTTTTGCTCTACTAACTTGATTTGCTTTAATATAATCAATTGCGCCTCTTGGTAATGGATGATTTTTAGGAAATGCCATTGTTCCTGTGGCAACTAGTCCTTGTCTTACATTTTCATTTTCATAACCGCAAAAAGGTTTGTTTTGGTTTAGCAAATAGTTAAATGGTTCAATACAAATAGAATCAGCATCTACAAATAGTCCACCGTAATGATACAAAATCTCCCAACGTATAATATCGGCTTTACCATTAATTTCCTCTATTTCATTTATTTTTGGAACACATTCCAAACGTAGACCTCGCCTATTTAACTCTTCTTCATTCCACATAATATATTCATAATCAGGATGTTTTTCTTTCCAAGTAGCCATAAATTTTGAAGGTCTAGGTTTTGGACCAATCCATAATTGATGGATAATTTTTGGAATAATATTATGATTGTGATTAGAATTAGTCATAAATAATATATATTATTGTTTTAATATTTATATATTATTATTTTAATATTTATATATTATTTTGATAATCAAAAAAAAGGTTTAATAAATACTTCATGGAAGTCATTCATAATGACTTCCGGAGTTGAATCTTTATACATATTCCAATCTTTTTTTGAATTTTCTTCTCTATCAAATAATAATATTATATTTTTTAAGTCAGATTCATTAGAATACCATAATGCTGTTTTACCTAATTTATGAACATGTCCATTTGCACCAATATTGCAACATATAATAGGTTTATTTTTTATTGAAAATTCACCTTGTGATAAACTATATATTTCACCGTCACTTCTACCCCAAAGCATAGCATCGCATGTATTTATGAATTTTGATTTTATACTTAAATCGGTTATTATGGGAAAATGTATAATATTTTCTAAACTCTTACAAAAGGGTTCAGTATTCATAAATAAAAAATAAATATTTTTATTTTTTATTGCAATATCATAGACGGTATTTTGAACAAATTTAATATCAAACTGTTTATAACCGCCGTGCCTTCCAAATACAATAGCTGTATCTGGTATATTTAATTCTTTTCTAAAATTATCATCATTATTTGGCAAATTAATCATATGTCTAACTACCGGATACTTTCCACTATTACCAATCACCCAAGGTGCTATGCTACTATATATATGTCCATGTGGTTGATAACAACTAAATACACAATGTATAACATTTTTACAAACATTACTAATTTGACCATCATAATCTCCTGCTTTTATGATATAAATAATATCACATTTTTCTGATAATAAAATATTATCAACGTTAGACCAGTTATTTACAGAAAATACTTTAAATCTATTAGTAAATTTTTGTATAACTGCCTCATTATTTGAATAATGAGTATTATTATAAATAATAATAGATTTATTATTTAATAATGTTTCATTAAAATGAGCATAATCATATAGAGATACAGAGGTTCCTCTTTCTCCTAACCCATTATCCCAGAATGCTATTTTAACCATAATAGTAATATTATTATTAATTACTTAAATACTTTTTATATAATATTTACTCAACCTTGCTTATAAATATAATATTATGTAATAAATTGTAATATATAATTTCTTAACCATTCTTTATTAAAATATTTATTAACAATATTATATTGATTAAGTAAACATTTATTATATAATTCATTATTTGAAATTAAGTTTCGTAATTTAATTAAATAGTCGTTTTCATCGGTAAATAAACACTCCTCCGAAAATATCTCTTCAAATGGCCAAACCATATCGTTTTTTTGTTGCAACATTAGACTACCAGATACTAAAATTTCAAATGTTCTCATATTAGGATTTCCGGCGCCAGGTAAATCCAAACTAAATTTTGAATTTCTTAATACATCTTGAAATTCTAATAGTGGTAAATAACCAGGATTAAAAATAGTGTGCCCAATTTTCTTATATAATCCTATTCTATCAACATACACATTAAATTTTTTATCATCATGACAATATAATCCACCAGTAAAAAAAACTCTATTACTACGATTAGTATAATTTAAATATATATCTTTTGGAACAATAAATCTATCACAACGTTCAATAATACACTTTGTTCCTATCATAATAAAAGGAAAAGGTTTAACATTATTTGGATATATTGTTTTTTTATCATAATTTCTTTTAAAAAATAGAATATTTTTTTCTAATGTATTTTTAACATATAAATTAGGATCAACGTCATAATCTTCATTATCAAAAAAAAATATATGCTTAAAACTATTATTGTCTATAATAATTTTAATTTTGGTCTCATAATTGGTTCTAATATCTCTAACAACAATTTCATCATTAATTATATGTCTTAATGGCATGACTACAAATAAAATATCATAATTTTTATCATTAATATTTTCTAAATTTAAAATAGGAGTAAACTTATAATGATTATAACTATCTTTTCTATACTCATTTGAATGTTCATCACATACATAATAGTCGGCTTCTGGAAACAAAATTTTTAAACCAATATCTTCATTTTTGTTATCTATTATACATATTTTCATATTATTATATATTGTTTTTAACAATATTGTTTTTAACAATATTGTTTTTATATACTAATAAAGACATTATTATATAAACATTATTATATAAACATTATTATATAAACATTATTATATAAACATTATTATATAAACATTATGTCTATAGTTCTAGATCTACATTATGCGGGTTTTTTCTCAACAACCACACTTATATTATTTCAACTTATTAACCATAAGAAAAACAACGGAATAAATCCTACAATACTAGATACATCTCAAGTTTTTTCATGGTATCGTTATACAAGTAATAATATATTTTTTGATTTTTTTAAAATAAAAAACGTGGATAGTTTAGAAAATATATCTTTAATAGATTTTGATTACGAATTGCGTGGTGAATTGCAATTCAAAAAATATTCTGACTACAATCTTGATGTTTATTTCAAGTATATTGATGTTTATTTTAATTTATCTGATAATGTACTGAATATTTATAATAATATTATAAATAAATACAACATTGAATTAGAAAATACATGTTGTTTATTTTTAAGAGGAAACGATAAAGCAAGAGAGTGTGAAATACCGGATTATAATAAATATATAATAAAAGGTAAAGAACTATTACAATCAAATCCTAATTTAAAATTTATTATTCAAAGCGACGAATATGAATTTATTAGTGAAATGTGTATTAATTTTCCAAACAATATTGTATTTATTGATGAAATTCGTGTTATTCCAAGAGACATAAAAAGAACAGTTGATAATAATGGTATGACGCCTCAAATAAATCATAAATATGCATTGAATTTTTTAGCCATAGTATATATTATGTCCAAATGTAAATATGTTATATGCAACCCAGGAAATATATCGGTTTGGATTTTATTATATAGAAAACATATTAATGATTTTTATCAATTATAAATATATAAATATATAAATATATAAATATATAAATATATAAATATATATTGTTATATATAGTTATATGTCAATAACAAGTTGTTACGAAGATTATATACTTAATATGATTAAGTCGGTAATAACAAATAATAAAGTAGAATTAAGTATTAATTTTATAGGTAACATCTATTCTGATTTTAACAATAATAATAATAGAATATTAATAATAAATATAAATTATGAGCATACATTAGTAAAACAAAATGCTCCTAATGAAAATTGTATGTATATAGGAGTAATAGATTATAATGTAAATAATATAAATAATAAATATCTTGTTCGTATACATCAGTATAATAAATTATTATTAAGTGATATTATAATTGATTATAGCATACCAAATATATATAATGTAAAAACGAGTAAATTTTTTACTGATTTTTCACATAAGCATGTATATATAGCACCTTGTATATATGATAATATATACACAAGTTTTAAAAATAGAAAAATAACTAGTTTAACCACATTTTTAAATATAGAAATACCAAGAAGAAAACATTTATTAAATAATTTTATCAATACAAATCATATTAATATAAATGATTGTTTTGATAAAACAAAATTACAAGATATTTATAGAAATACAAAAGTATTAATAAATATACATCAAACAGATTATCATGATACTTTCGAAGAATTAAGATGTCTCCCGGCATTATATAATGGTGTATTGGTAATAGCAGAAAAGTCAGCATTGTATAATTTAATTCCTTATTCTGATTTAATAATTTGGTGTGAATATGAAAATATTTACCAAAAGACAAGAGAAGTCTTAGATAATTATGAACAATTTCATTCAAATATATTTACATTACGTAATATTAATATATTACAAACTTTACATATAAATAATGTAAAAACTATTCAAGATATTATTCGTTAAAACATTAATATATATAATATAAACATATAATATAAACATATATTATAAACATATATTATAAACATATATTATAAACATATATTATAAACATATAATGTATAAAGACAATATGGAAAATACAGATAATTCATTAGAAGATTTAGCATTAAAGTATGGATTAGATAAATGTATACATTCAGGATGCCATAATTATATTCCAGGATATACAAAACTATTTTGCAATATTAAACATGATGTAGAAAACGTATTAGAAATTGGTATAGGTTCATTGGAAAACGGACAGATGGGGGGGTTAGATGGTTATTTGGCAAATAAAACAAAATATAAAACAGGAAATAGTTTAAAATGTTGGGAAGAGTATTTTCCGAATGCTAATATATACGGGATTGATATATATTCACATCAAGAACTAAATAACAATAGAATAAAAACATTTGTAGCAGATCAAAATAATATAGACGATTTAAAAAAGGTAATAATTGCTATAAATAATAAATTAGATATAATTATAGATGATGGATCTCATAAAGGCGAACATCAAGTATTTTCTTTTATTTATTTAAATAAATATCTCAAAAAAAATGGAATATATGTAATAGAAGATATTCAACCACATAATATTGATAAGTTCAGAGATTTATCGATTTTTCCAAAAAATATTAAAGAATATATTAAAAGCAATTTTGAGGTTGTGTATTTTGATACGCGCGCTACTATTGGTAGAATTGACGATTTCATGATTGCTTTTAAAAAAATTTTATAATATATTTTAATAATCAAAATATAATTTATATATAACTATTTAAATACTTATACATAAATTATATACAAATATGAAGATATATTTTAATGGTTGGTTCAGTGGATTTGAAGATAAAACAAATCCAGGATTACATTTCGAGTTTTTTTTAAATTTATTTGAAAAGGTTTATGGAGAAAAATGTGAATTGGGGTCAATTAAAGAGAGCATTATTTTGTGTGAATTTGATATGTTGATAAATTCGCAATCCTTAATTAAAGCCAAAGAATGGAAACATAGTTACTTATTTTCAGGTGAATCAACTTTAAAATGTAACAAACATGATTATACTTGTGTATTATGGGGTGAACGTAATAATAAAAATGTAGTCAATATTCCGTTATTTATACCATATATATACACAAATAACTTTGTAAAGAGTTTAGAAACCAAAAAAGAAATTACAACAATTCCAAAACATGATGTGTGTGTTATTATATCTAATCCGCGAGGTATTGAACGGACATTATTTTTAAATGAATTAGAAAAACATTTTAGAGTTTGTTATGCAGGCAATTATAAAAATACTATAGGTGGAACATTAGTTCCACAATATAATACACAAGAATATTTTAATTTTGTAAATCAGTTTAAATTTATTGTTTCTATGGAAAATAGTAGAGAAGATACTTATATTACAGAAAAATTAATTAATGGTTTATTATCTAATATTATACCTGTATATTGGGGGTCTGAAAACATACATCATTATATAAATAAGGATCGATTTTTAAATTTAAATAATAGTAATAACATGGATGAATTAATAAAAAAAATGCTAGTTTTAAAAGAGAATAAACAAGAATGGTTAACTATGGTAAATGCTAATGTATTTCCTAATAATGAAAATAAGTTAGAACGAACATTAGAAAATATAGCAAACGATATTAAATGTGTTTTGAGTAAAAAATGTTGGAACCATGTTTCGCAAATTTGTTGTGTATCTAATCCAAAATTTGAACCAGAAAGATATAACATGTTAAAAGAGTTATTTGAGAGACAAAATATAGATAATTGTTTCATTAAATATATTAGTCCTACATACAAACATACTATAACTAAAGAAATATATAATAATAATATTAAAGAACAACAAGTTTTAAGACTGCGAAACACTCCTATGAAACTTGGTGAATTATCATTATTTTTGAATTACAAGGCAAATTTGGAATATATAGCCAAGAATTATAAAGATGGAATATTTTTAGTTTTTGAAAGTGATATTTTACTTGGAAAAGATATTAATAACTTAAATGAGTTTTTAACATCAATAAAAACTAAAGATTGGGATCTAATCCATATTGGTATGTATGATAATAGAATTTGGGAAACTCCAAATTTTAAACTACCAATAGGATATGTAGAACGTATTTATTATAATGATAAATGCATAGAAGATATTACAACAATTAATGATAAGTATAGGTTGTCAAAAAAATATTACACGCGGTGTTGTGATAGTTTTTTGTGGAAATATAATTCAATTATTAAATATTTGAATTGGATGAATAATATTGAACTTAATTTTGGTGTCCCAATGGATTATTATATGTGTAATTTTTTTGAAAAAAATCCAGACTTTAAACATTATTGGAGTAATGATGAATTTTTTAAACAAGGATCGAGCCTTGGTATTATACCAACAACATTACAATCAGATAAAATATAGTTCAAAGTATTTACATTTTAACGTATTTACATTTTATTTAAATATATTGTGGGAATTTAACTAATTGTTTGATTGTTGAAATAAAATTACTATCTAGTGTACTATATAATTCATTTGTAATATATACATTGTCAACAACATCATTTATTAATAACGTATAATTGTTAATTTTAAAAAATTCTCTCAACTTTTTATATTTTGCCATCATTATATTATTTTTAATAAAATCGGGATGTTGGTCTCCTATTTCTATTATAAAAATTAGTGGTTTATAGTTAGCAAGTGAAAAACCTTTTAATACATTTTCTTCATAACCTTCAACATCCAATACTAAAATATCTATGTTAATAATAGAATTTTCTTGCAATATATTATCTAATGTATTCATTTTAACTTTATGATAATTATTATTATTGGTAAAATAATTTTTAAATTGTGGAATTTTTGAATATATATCTATTACGTTAGTATCTATTGTAGATAGTGTATCGGCGTCAATAATTGTTACTTCTCCTTTTATTTCACCTAATGCTAAGTTATAATTTTTGACATTCTTATGATCTTTATTATTATAACAGCATAAATTATACAATCGAGGTATTGGTTCAATATTAATACCATGCCATCCAATTTTACCAAGATTATAGGTAAACGATCCGGTTTTACCATCGTTTGCTCCAATTTCTATAAATAATCCATCTGTTTTATATGGTATTATTTTATTTAAAATAATATGTAATATTTTACCGATTTCACCACAAGATGTAGAAGGAGGGTAACTCATATATAAATATTTATAATTGTAAATATTTATATCATATTAAATATAAAATATATAATTATTTGGTACAAAGTTTTTATCTATTTTATAATTATATTTCATTAAATATTTACAAATTTCATCTTCGCTTGTACCAGCATCAACTAACGTTTCTCCTATTTCAAATATTCCCATTTTTATTGTATTATTTTTTAACATATTATTTGCTCCATCTAATACCATTTTTTCTGCTCCTTCAACGTGTATTTTAATAAAATCTATTTTTTTTTTATTATTTATTTTACAATAATTATCAATTGTTTCACATTTTACATTTATTTGTTTAAACTCTTGCCCTAATGATTTTAATCTATCAAATACAGGTCTGTGAATAATACTACTTAACCCCACACTCCACATATGAAATGTAACATCTATTGTTCCTATATTATTTGTTAGACAATATTTATTCATAGTTATAAATGGATAAATTTGTTTGGTATAATCACTAAGATATGGATGTGGTTCAAAACAATGAATGTTGTTTTTAATATTTAGATGATTTAAAACTTTAATAAATGAACCACCATTACAACCAACATCAAAAATTATTTCAGGATTATTTTTATATTTATAATATACAATAGAGTTATATAAAATTTTTATATTTATTTTTATAATATACAATAGAGTTATATAAAATATTTACATCTAAATTATTAAGTTCATTGAAATTATGTTTTTCAAAACATCTCTCAAAAAATTCACTCATTAGATATATTTATATATAAATATAACTCTTTAAATTAAAACTATTGATTAAAAACTAGCAACCATTTCAATAAATCGCTCTCCACATTTTTGCGGGCTTAAATTTTCCATTATATATGCTCGCGGATTATAAGTTTCTAGTTTATTTATAAATTCATTATAACTAGTTTCAAACTCTTCTTTATTATAAAAATATAACCCACATCTTTCATCCCAATATGCTATACTGGAACACGGTATATTTGGATAATTTGAACCATGTTCTTGAGACATAACACTAGTATTCCATACTAATAATGGCACATTACAAGATAATGCCTCTTCTATAGCAAATCCTTGACTTTCGTGAGCGTCTATAATAATTCCATATTTTGCATTTTGCAAACATTTCAAATAATCGTTTTCGTTGTATTTTTGTACATAATCAAATATTTTGTAAGTAATATTTTTATTATTTAAAAAATGTTTCACATATTCGAGCTCTTCTGGTTTTCGCCTTTTAAAATATATAAAAACTTCGTTTTTTTGAGAATGTTGATTAGGAGAAAATTTTTCTACTTCTACAGGAAAAGGAAATACTTTTATAGGTATAATTTTTTCTACATTAAAATTTCTCCATGTTTCAGCTGCCCAAATGCTTGGTTGAATATATATAGAATTATTATTTATATTATTTATACTCATTAATTTATTGTTAGGAAAAACTGAAAACGCAGAACCAAAAATAAATTTTTTACTTGGAAACAATGAACTATCAAAAGGTGTGTGATGAAAATGAATAATATCATAGTCTTTAATACATGTATTAACTTCATTAATATGACAAAATTTATATTCTAATTTTAAATATTCTAATTTTAAATATTCTAATTTTAAATATTCTAATAATAATAGCATTCCAATTTTATTTTTAAAATGCATTTCATCTATTATTAATATTTTCATATTATAAAATATTAATTAAAAGATGTTATATTACATATACATTATTTTATCTTTATATAAAGATAGTTTGTAATACAATAGTATATTACAAACTATGAAAATTACAAGATATGGAAATACTGAAACACATTTACTATTTATTAATTATTTAATAAAATATGAAAACCTACATCCAAATTTGAAAAAACAATTAACTCAGACATTTATGACTTTTGTTAATTATTTATATTCTGATTCTGGATATTATGATAAAAAAGTAAAAGGAAATGTTTTTAATTTTGATATGACAGCACTAACACCCAATTTTTGGAATTACATAAAAGAATTAGAGGTTTCTTGTGGGGATTGTGATGAGTTTTTATATTATGGATCGGATGGTATTAACTCTATTATAGAACAATGTAAATCTAGATTTAAACAAAAATATAATGTAGGTTCTATGAGAACACTAAATGGAACAAGATTGAACGATAGAATAGCTAAAATATATGATTATATAAGAGATAAACGAGTATTGGTAGTTTCTAGTTTTGGTGGGCTAACAAAACAACAATATGATAATGGAAATATATATAAAATTTATCCAAATTTTCCAAAAATCATATCATTAGATTATATCGATTTTCCTTATTGTTTTAATAATAATGGACCACACGAAAATTATTTTGAAACTTGTGACTTTATGTATAATAAAATCAAAGAAAAAGAAGATAGCTTTGATGTTATTTTAATGAGTTGTGCGGCATTTGGGCATATTTTAACACATAAATGTCACAACGAATTAAAAAAAGATATAGTGTATTTAGGTGGAAGTATTCAAGAAATGTTTGGAATAGCTTCAAAACGAGAAAAAGAAGCCGGATTTATTAAAACAAACGAATATTGGATTACACAAATACCAGATGAATATATTCCAAAAAATTGTGTTCCACCCGAAGGAGGATGTTTTTGGTAAATTCATAGTTATAAAAAGATTTAATTATTAAATTTTTATCCAACTATAAGGAAATAAATCTTTTACATTATTATTTGATCCATTCCATAAACTTGGATAACATACAATTTTATTAGCATTGTTATTAAAATAAGCACCCCACCAACTAAATGTGCTATTGGCTATGATGTTGTGACTACTTAAAGACATTAATAATAATTGCTCATAATCAGGTATACTATAATCACATAGCATAATCTCAATATTATGGTGCGCCTGTATATTTTCAATAGTGTGCGTTATTTTAGCATTATCGCAATGTTCGCCAAATATTAGTAAATAATAATTCTCTTCAAAGTCTGGCATTTGAGATTTCAAATAGTTTAAACTTTTAACATAATACTCATTACTTAAAATTGGATGCATGGTTTGATTTTTAACATAATCGCCTATTCTAAAATGAAGACTTATTGGTTTTTTAACTTTTTCAAGTAGTGATTTATGTTTTTCAAAAATCTCTGCTTTTTGATTATCTAAATTAATCATTTTACATATATTGGCAAATTGTTCATCAAAATATTTATAACTTTGATAATAACCGTGTAATTTGAAGTCTTGTGTTATGAGAGGTATTTTTTTGAATCTAAAATGCGTCTTTTCTATATAAGTAGGAATTGCCAATTGCTCTTGATATGTAAATTTAGAGAGATTGCTAAGAAAATTATTCCAATATGTTGGTCGTTTACTAATATTATCAAGTGGAGATACTAAATCAAACTTGTTAGCATTTATTTTAAACGGAATCTTGTTTTCGAGAGAATAAGCAATTCCACAAAAAATTTGAAATAATTGATTTCCTAGTCCTCCCATAATTTCAATATAAATCATTTTTACATATTATAAAAAATAAATTTTATATTATTTTTACATATTATGAAAAATATATTTAGCACATAACTTTTATTAGCTATCCCCATAAAATTTTTTTACTAATGGATTACATTTAATTTTATAACAATCAAAACTTGTTAAATATAATCCATTGAGAGATTTTACACGAGATAGGGCAACATATGTCTGACCATCCGCAAATATATTACTACCAATATCAATAATAGCATTTTCTAATGTTAGTCCTTGCGATTTATGAATAGTTATAGCCCACGAATAAATGAGCGGAAGTTGCATAAGTCCTACTCTTTTATTAAACTCTGACTTCCAAATATAATAATCTATTAAAATTGGTTCCTCAATAGCATTGAATTTGATATATGGCAAATTTTTTTGATTGAAACCAACGACAACACCTTGACTTCCATTGGCAATTTGTAATTCACCACTTAAATTTATATTGGCAATACACATAACATGCGTTCCAATTTTAAGTTTTAAGCATCTTTCGGCCAAAATATTGCTTGCTAGAAAATCATAGTCCCTTTTTAACTGCTCATTGCTTGTTAATAACAGCGCAAATAAGTTTTTTTTTTCACCTACATCTTCATCTTCATTTTCATCTTCGTTTTCTTCATATTTAATATATAAATCAATATAATCCAAAGCATATACTTGCTCTTCAAGTGATTTATCTAATTTTAAATATTCTTTTAAATTAATATGTTCGACATCTCTCTTGATTGGAGAGAGGATAGTCAAAATTTTGTCTTTTTTAATTATATCAAGTTCTTGTGAATTGAAAATACGAGATTCTAATGCTGTGCGACAAGATGGTGTAATTTGACCCTTTCTAACATATTTTAGAATCTTTAATAATGTTTCATCTTTTTGTCTAAAAATTGTTTTGAGGACTATTTGATTTTCATTTGGAAATAGTTGGTTCCATAATTCATGCTCAAAACAAAACATAGAATCCTCTTTTTCTAAGAAAATATTAGACACTGGTGATAGTTGATAAAAGTCTCCTGTAAAAATTACTTGTAGTCCACCAAAAGGACTAGTATTTCTATAAAATTTTTTGGCAATAGTGTCTAAAAGCAATAATATTTTGAGAGACATCATGCTAACTTCATCAATAATAAGAATTTCCAATTTTCTCCAATTCTTTAATTTATATCTTTTTGTCGTGAAAAGTTCTTGAATAATTTCTTCATTTTTTTTATTGGCAAATCCAATACCTGAAAACATATGTAATGTAGTTGCTCTACATTCTAATAATATTGCGGCACATCCTGTTAAAGCACAAATTTTTATATTTTTATTATTTGTTTCAGCATGTTTAACAATATTTTTAATTAAAAATGATTTACCTGAGCCACCTGGACCTGTTATAAACAAATTTTCTCCGTTTAAATATTTTTCAAAACATAATTGCTGTTCATTGCTGAAAGTGGACATAAATTTAATGCTTGTTTATAATTATTTTTATTTTTATAAAAATAATTATCAATTTTTATAACAATTTAATTAAATTTTAATTAAATATAAAATTGAAATTATTTAAATCTAAATTAGTAATTATATACTATAATATGGAAAAACGAATTCATACCAAAGTAACTAATTACATTGATAATTTTAAAAACGAGGTTAAAACATACATTAATAATAATAACAATATATCTTTTTCCGAAAAAAGTGATTTATTGAAATTTGTATACGACTTTGAAACATTAGAAATTAATAAGCAAGATTTTGTAAAACGAAAACGTAGTAAATCAGTTGTTCCTTTTTATAGTCGATGTGTTGCCAAAAAATCCTCGGGAGAACAATGTACTCGAAAAAAAAGATGTGATTCGAATTATTGTGGAACACATGATAAAAATAGACCTCACGGAGAGATTAATGAGTGTGATAAGGAAGAAAATATATTAAAAAAGGTTGAAATTTGGATTCAAGAAATTAATGGAATAGTATACTATATTGATGGAAAAAATAATATTTATAAAACCGAAGATATTTTATGTAATAGTCAGAATCCAAGCATCATTGCTAAATATGTAAAAGAAGATGGAATTTATAAATTTATTGATACATATAATAGTTAGAAATATTGTAAATAAATTGTAAGTAAATTGTAAGTAAATTGTAAGTAGGTAATAAAAAAAATTGATTTTAATTTTTATAAATTTTTTTTTATTCTATAAAAATGTTATTAATTGAGTTAGTAAAATTATTTTCAAACAATTTTGATATTAATGAAGAACGTTTTATTAGTATTATTCAGACTAATAATATTAAGTTGAGTCAAAGATTATTAGTTGAAGTTAGTTTTGAAAAAAAAATAACTACTAATGTAACTACTAATGTAACTAATAAAATTAACGAAACACCACTTAACGAGACTAATATTACTAATACTAATACTAATACTAATACTAATACTAATACTAATACTAATACTAATACTAATACTAATACTAATACTAATACTAATACTAATACTAATACTAATACTAATACTAATACTAAAGATGATGTTTCTGAACCAAATTTAAAAAAGAAAGAATCAAATGGACGTGGACGC
>Ga0209107_10000108_pt1 | contig 48861 bp, 41 predicted proteins | sample LakErihyJuly2011_2_FD_187460 | JGI IMG/M metagenome (GOLD analysis project Ga0209107, IMG submission 187460) | Freshwater microbial communities from dead zone in Lake Erie, Canada - CCB hypolimnion July 2011 (SPAdes) (version 2) | ecosystem: Environmental > Aquatic > Freshwater > Lentic >...
TTCCGATCTAGCGACAGCTCCAGGCGGTTGCCCACCGGGATCAGCGCGAGGGCATCGCCAATGGGCTTGGCCACGATCTGGAAGGCATAGGGCTCGGCGACCACGGCCACGGCGATGAACACCGCGGCCAGGCCGATCATGCTGTGCATGAAGGCCACCAGCTCGGGCATCTTCGTCATCTCGACGCGCTTGGCCATGATGGCGCCCGCTCCGCCGCCCACCACCAGGGCGGCCAGCACATACGACAGGCCCGTGCCGAAATCGATGCCCAGCGCAGTGGCCTGGCCATGGATCAGGCCCACGGTGGTCAGCACGGCGATGGTCATGCCGACCATGCCGAAGAAGTTGCCACGGATGGACGTGGTCGGGTGGCTCAGTCCCTTGAGCGCCTGGATGAAACACACCGAGGCGAACAGGTACAGCAATGCGATGAGGTTCATGCTCATTTACTTGGCTCCCGCTTTCTTGTCCTTCTTCTTGAACATCTCCAGCATGCGGCGCGTGACGAGGAAACCCCCGAACACGTTGACCGCGGCCAGCGCCACAGCGAGCACGCCCATGGTCTTGCCCAGCGGCGTCACGGTCAGGGCGGCGGCCAGCATGGCGCCGACGATCACGATGGCGGACACGGCATTGGTCACGGCCATCAGGGGCGTGTGCAGGGCGGGGGTCACCGTCCAGACGACGTGGTAGCCAACGTAGATGGCCAGCACGAAGATGCTGAGGTTGATGACGACGTGGCTGACGGGCTCAAGGGCTTCCATCGTGGTCTCCAGGAGGTTGAATCAGTCGAACTTGCGGACTTCCTTGATGGCGTTGCGCTCGTCGAGCAACACCACCTTCGGCTTGTAGCTGGCCACTTCTTCCTCGTTCATCGGCGCGTAGGTGCAGATGATCAGCAGGTCGCCCACATGGGCACGGCGGGCCGCCGCGCCATTGAGCGAGATGGTGCCCGTGCCACGCGGGGCCTTGATGATGTAGGTGGCAAACCGTTCGCCATTGTTGACGTTGTAGAGCTCGATGTACTCGAACTCCTTCATGTCGGCGGCGTCCATCAGGTCTTCGTCGATGCCACAGGAGCCTTCGTAGTCCAGGATGGCTTCGGTGACGGTGGCGCGGTGCAGTTTCGCGCGCAGCATGTTGCGTTGCATGGCTTTCTCCTCAGGTCGCAGGGGCTGGTGCTTCAAGCCCGCAGCAACTGACCGTCGCGGCACATCAGGCAGGCCTTGACGATGTCGTCTTCGAGATCGACGTGGAACTGGCTTTCCTTGTTGAAGACCAGTTTCAGGAAGTCCAGCACGTTGCGGGCGTACAGTGCGGACGCGTCGGCGGCCACCAGGGCCGGCAGGTTGGTTTCACCGACCAGGGTCACGCCGTGCTTGACCACGGTGCGACCGGCTTCCGTCAGGGGGCAGTTGCCACCGGCGGGTGCGGCCAGGTCCACGATGACCGAGCCCGGCTTCATCGCCTTGACCATGTCTTCAGAGACCAGCACCGGCGCGGCACGGCCCGGGATCAGGGCGGTGGTGATGACGATGTCGGCGGCGGCCACGCGCTTGGCGACTTCCACCTTCTGGCGGTCCAGCCAGGACTGCGGCATCGGGCGGGCGTAACCGCCCACGCCTTCGGCAGCTTCCTTCTCTTCGGCGGTCTCGAAGGCCACGTCGATGAACTTGGCGCCCAGCGACTCGACCTGCTCCTTCACCGAAGGGCGCACGTCCGAGGCTTCGATGACCGCGCCCAGGCGCTTGGCCGTGGCGATGGCCTGCAAGCCAGCGACGCCCACGCCCAAGATGACGACGCGGGCGGCCTTGACGGTGCCGGCGGCGGTCATGAGCATGGGGAAGATGCGCTGGTACTTGTCGGCCGCGATCATGACGGCCTTGTAGCCCGCCAGGTTGGCCTGCGAGGACAGCACGTCCATGCTCTGGGCACGGGTGGTGCGCGGCGCGGCTTCGAGGGCGAAGGCGGTCAGCTTGGCGTCGGTCATGCCTTGCAAACCGTCCTTGTCGAACGGGTTGAGCATGCCCACGACGACGGCGCCCGGCTTCATCTGCGCACGTTCTTCGGCGCTGGGCGCGCGGACCTTCAGCACCATGTCGGCACCCAGGGCGCCCGCCACATCGGTGATCTCGGCGCCGGCGGCCACATAGGCCTCGTCGGTCACGCTGGCCGACACACCTGCGCCAGATTGCACGCGCAGGGTGTGTCCCTGGGCCTTGAGCTTCTTGACGGTTTCAGGGGTCACGGCCACGCGGGTCTCGCCCGCGAAGGTTTCCATGGGTATGCCGATCAGCATACGGTCTCCTAGGTGTGGTGCCAAACCCACCAGCATACACAAGGTTGGGGGATTTCCCAGGTCATCCCGGACACAAGACACGTTGTTTGCGTCGCACAGGCACCCCACCCCCTTGATTTGATGTCAATCGTTGTCACATGCCGGCACGCACCCCACGGTAAGCGCCCATGGCCTCTTCGAGGCGCAGCACGCGCTCGTGCAGTTGGCGGGTGGCCGCCGCGGACTGCTGCACCATGGCGGCGTTCTGCACCACCATGCGGTCCAGCCGCCCCGCGGCATCGCTCACGACATCGATGCCCTGGACCTGCTCGGCCGAGGCCTGGGAGATGTCGCCGACCAGCACGCGCACCTGGCGGACCTGCTGCACGAGCTCGGCCATGGTCGCGCCGGCCTCGCGCGCCATCTGCGCCCCCGCGTCGATGCGCACAACGCTGCTCTGGATGAGATCGCGGATCTCGCGGGCCGCGCCGGCGCTGCGCTGCGCCAGGCTGCGCACCTCACCGGCCACGACCGCGAAGCCCCGGCCCAGTTCGCCGGCACGGGCGGCTTCCACGGCCGCGTTGAGCGCCAGGATGTTGGTCTGGAAGGCGATGCCGTCGATGACCCCCACGATGTCGGCGATGCGGCGCGACTGCTCGGCGATGTCGCCCATGGTGCTCACCGCCTGGCCGACGCTGTCGCCCCCCTGCTCCGCCACCGCGCTGGCGGCGTCGGCCAGTTCGCTGGCCTGGTGCGCCGCCTCGGCGTTGCGGCGCACGGTGCCACCCAGCGTGCCCAAGGCCCCCGAGGTTTCGGACAGGCAGGCCAAAGCGCCCTCGGTGCGTTGCCGCAAGTCGTCGTTGCTGGAGGCGATCTCGGCACTGGCGTCGTGGATGCCATGGGTTTGCTGCCCGACGTCGTCCAGCAGGGCGCGCAGGTTGAGCCCCGACTGCTGGATCGCCCGTCCCAGCATGCCCAGGTCATCGCTGCGCGTCGGGATCGCGCATTCGGCCGCGCTGCCCGCCGCCACGGCCAGGGCGTGGTCGCGCAGGCGCCGCACCGGCCCGCCGATCTGGCGCTGCAGGAACCAGCTGGACGCCCCCCAGCCCAAGCCCAGCGCGAGCAGGACGGCGAGCGCCTCGGCCCCACCCAGCAGGACCGCGGCCAGCACCGCCGCCGGCGCCACGGCCAGCAGGCCGGCCAGGCCCAGGCGACGGCCCGTGCTCCAGGTTTGCGGCCAGGAGCGCCAGCGGCGCCAGCCCGTGTGCACCAGCAAGCCGCGGTGGAAGGCCATGTCCGGCGCTTCCCCGCCCCGCAGGGCCTGGTAGGCGGCTTCGGCCTGGGTCACCTCGTCGTCGCCCGGGCAGGTGCGCACCGACAGGTAGCCCACCAGGCGGCCGTCGCGGCGCACCGGCGTGGCATTGGCCCGCACCCAGTAGTGGTCGCCAGATTTGCTGCGGTTCTTCACCAGGGCCGACCACGACAGGCCCGCGCGCAAGGTGGCCCACATGTCGGCGAAGGCCGCCTCGGGCATGTCGGGGTGGCGCACGAGGTTGTGCGGCTCGCCGACCAGCTCCTCGCGACAGAAGCCGCTGACCGCGAGGAAGGCTTCGTTGGCGTAGGTGACCCGGCTGTCGGGGTCGGTGGTGGACATCAGGGTGGCGTCCTGCGGGATGTGGACGCGCCTTTGGGTGACGGGGGTGTTGCTGCGCATGCGGTCAGGTCAGTGGTTGTCGGTCAGGGAGACGCCGGCGGAGGCTCACCGGCAGGGTCGATGGCCTGGCACACCAGGGCCAGTGCGGCATCGGCCGGCATGGGCCGACCGAGGTGGTAGCCCTGCATCACGTCGCAGCCCTGGGCCACGAGGTATTGCAGTTGCGCTTCGTTTTCCACGCCCTCGGCCACCAGCTCCAGGCCCAAGGCATGGGCGATCTGGATCGCCGCGGCGCAGATGACGCGGTCGTCCGAATCGCGCTCGATGTCGTGCACGAAGGTGCGGTCGAGCTTGATGCGCTCGATCGGCAAGGTCTTGAGGTAGGCCAGCGAGGAGTAGCCGGTGCCGAAGTCGTCCACCGCCCACGAGACGCCCTGCTCCTTGAGCGTTTTCATGCGCTGGATGCTGACCTGCGGGTCGTGCATGGCGACCGACTCGGTCAGCTCCAGCTCCAGCACATCGGGCGGCAGGCGGTGGCGCTCGCGGTGGGCGGCCACGCGGCTGGCCAGGGCCGGATCGCGCAGCTGGTAGGCCGACAGGTTCACCGCCACGCGCAGGTGGGCGTGGCCCTGGTCGGCCCAGCGGCGCCATTGGCGGCAGGCCTCGTCGAGCACCCAGTCGCCGATCTGGTGGATGAGGCCCGCCTCTTCGGCCAGCGGGATGAACTGGTCCGGCGGGATCCAGCCATCGACCTCGGTGTGCCAACGCAGCAGGGCCTCGAAGCCCAACAGGCGGCGGTCGGAGGCACGGAACTGCGGCTGGAAGTGCAAGGACAGCTCCCGGCGCGGCAAGGCCAGGCGCAGCTTGCTCTCCAGCTCGAAACGGCGCGCGCTGTGGGCGTGCATCTCCGGGGTGTAAAGCACCAGGGTGTTGCGGCCCTGGGCCTTGGCCTGGTACATGGCGGCATCGGCATGGCGCATGAGCTCGGCCACGGTGTCGCCATGCTGCGGGTACAGGCTCACCCCGAGGCTGGCCGACACGTGCAGTTCGCGGCCCTCGATGTGCATGGGCGCACTCAGGGCGCTCAGGATCTTGGCGCCCAGCCGCGCCACCACGCCCACATCGGCGATGTCGGTCAGCACGATGATGAACTCGTCGCCCCCCAAGCGCGCCACCAGGTCGTTGCCACGCACGCCCGAGCGGAAGCGCTGGCCACAGACCTTGAGGACTTCGTCGCCGATGTGGTGGCCCAGCGAGTCGTTGATGGTCTTGAAGCGGTCCAGGTCGGCAAAGAGCACGGCCAGCTGACGCCCGTTCTGGTGGGTGGTGTCCATGCGCACGCGCAGCAAGGCCTGCAGCTGTTCGCGGTTGGCCAGGCCGGTCAGGGCGTCGTACCAGGCCAGGTACTCCATGCGGTCTTGCGTGGCCTTGCTGCTGGTGATGTCGTAGAGCAGCGCGCACAGGCGCCCAGGCATGGCATGGCCTTCCGACGGCAAGCGGTAGCCACGCTCGCGCACCCAGCGGGTCAGGCCCTCGGCACCGGCCACGCGGTACTCGACTTCGTAGGTGTCCTCGTGCTCGGCCAGGCGGCGGTAAGCCTCCCGCAGGGCCGCGCGGTCCTCCTCGTGCACGGCAGACAGGTGTGCCGCGATGTCCGCGGGCAGCATCGCTTCACCGACCCCGAGCACATCGACCGCGGCGGGCGTCCACCACAGCCGCGCCGCGGCCACATCGCCGCCCAGCGCACACTCGAAGCTGGCCATGCGCGCCAGACGCTGCGCTTCGGCCAGGCGCCGCTCGCTGGCCTCCAGCGCCTCCAGCGCCTGGCGCTGCTGGGTGACGTCCGACTGGATGGCCACGAAATGGGTCAACTGCCCCAGCGCGTCGCGCACCGGCTGGATGTTGAGCTGCACCCAGTACGGCTCACCCGCCTTCGTGTAGTTGAGCAGCTCGGTGAACACCACCGGCTGACCCTGGTCCAACCAGCTGCGCAGGCGCCGGACGGTGTCCTGGTCGGTCAGGGGCCCGTGGAGCAACTCGCTGGGACGCCGCCCCAACACCTCGTCCAAGCGCCACCCCGTCACCCGCGTGTAGGCCGGGTTGACGTACTCGATGCGCCGTTGCGCGTCGGTGATGACGACCATGTTGCTGGTGTGCTCGACAACCAACCGGTACTTGTGCAAAAGCACGGACAGGGGGGCGAAGGCCAAGGGCTCCCCCGCGTCGTCCGTGGCTGCTTGACTGCTCTGACCCAATGCCGCGCTCCCTGCAGACCCCACATCAAGCGGCCATCGCCCAGGGGTTTATCTCCGCCATCAATTCACGTACTATACGTGTATATCAAACAAGTGAATACCCTCGGAAATACCGTCATGTGCATGACATATTGGCTGGGTATTCCACACATGCCCCGCCATGTGTCGGGGCATTGGCGCTGCCCGGTCGCAAAGGCCGCACAAGCTGGCTAAACTGCGCCCCAGCAAGTTGGGTCCACGCGTTGATCTGACCGATGTCACGCGCCCCTTGCGGGTTTTCCCAGCCTCGCTCCCGTCCATGGCCAGAACCTCTCCCGCGAAACGCCGGGTTTCACCAGAAGACCGCGCCCAATTCCGCGACGAATTGATCGCCATCGCCCGTCAGATTTACCTGGCCGAGGGTGCTGCCGCCGTGACCATCCGCCGGGTGACCGCCACCGCGGGCGTCACGCCCATGGCGTTTTATTGGTATTTCGATTGCAAGGACGCCCTGCTGACCGTCCTCTGGGACGAGCTGGTCCAGGAGTCGGCCGACCTCTGCCTCGCGGTGGCCGAAGCAGCCCCGCCCGGCGAAGCGGCGCTGGCCTATTTCAGCGCCTTCATCGATTTCTGGCTGAGCCGCCGCGCACGGTTCCGCGCGATCTTCCTCAACGAAGCGAGCCCCTCGGATTTCCAGGGCATGCGCCGCGCACTCTTCGGCATGCCCGGCGCCGTGCGGCATTTCACCCGCTACGACCAGCTGTTGGCCCAGGCCCTGAAAACCACCGACGGCCAGGACCCACGCATCGAGCAGCTGCGCACCCTGTCCATGTACCGCGCCTTCGGTTTCCTGCACTGCGCCGTGGGCGTTTATGACTATGACGCGGCCGACACCGCCCGTTTCCGCGCCCTGGTGATCGACGAAATGCGCCGCTGCCTGGCGCACTGGCAGGCGAGCTGATCTTCGCGGATGCGCCCGCCTTCCGCAAACGTCATGCACAGGCCACAACAATGGCGGATAATCTCGGGTTCATGAACTCAGCCGATCTGCTGGAAGCCGCGCCCGGACAGACCACTGCCTCCACGGAGCCAGTGACGCACACGTCCAAGGCCCGCTGGAAGCCCAACGTCACCGTGGCCGCCCTCATCGAGCGCGACGGCCTCTTCCTGCTCGTCGAAGAAGACACTTCCGACGGCCTGTTGCTGAACAACCCCGCGGGCCACCTGGACCCGGGTGAATCGCCGCTGCAGGGCGTGATGCGCGAAACGCTGGAAGAAACCACCTGCACGTTCACGCCCGAGGGTTTCCTGGGCCTGTACATGTCGCGCTTCCGCCGCACCCGCACCGGGGAAGACATCACCTACCTGCGCATGGCCTTTTTCGGCTCGGTGTCCGAAGCCGACCCTGCGCTCAGCCTCGACGAAGGCATCGTGCGCACCGTGTGGATGACGGCCGATGAGATCCGCGCCTGCCCCGAGCGCCACCGCAGCCCGCTGGTGCTGGAGTGCCTGGAAAGCTACCTGGCCGGCGAGCGCTACCCGCTGGACATCCTGACCGTGCACGACAGCGTCTTCTCGGCGCCCGCACACCACCGCGCGGCCTGAATGTCCTTGCGCCCCCAACGTGTCGTCGTCGGCCTCAGTGGCGGGGTGGATTCCGCCGTCACGGCCTGGTTGCTCAAGCAGCAGGGGCACGAGGTCATCGGCATCTTCATGAAGAACTGGGAAGACGACGACGACAGCGAGTTCTGCTCCAGCCGTCAGGACTTCCTCGATGCCGCCTCGGTGGCCGACGTCATCGGCATCGAGATCGAACACGTCAACTTCGCGGCCGACTACAAGGACCGCGTCTTCGCCGAGTTCCTGCGCGAGTACCAGGCCGGCCGCACGCCCAACCCGGACGTGCTGTGCAACGCCGAGATCAAGTTCAAGGCCTTCCTCGACCACGCCATGCGCCTGGGCGCCGAGAAGATCGCGACCGGGCACTACGCCCGCGTGCGCACGGTGGCCGATGCGTCCTTCGCCGGCGGTGAGCGCGTCGAGCTGCTCAAGGGCCTGGACCCGCTCAAGGACCAGAGCTACTTCCTGCACCGCCTCAACCAGGCGCAGCTGGCCAAGACGCTGTTCCCCGTGGGCGAGCTGCCCAAGACGGAGGTGCGCCGCATCGCCGCCGAGATCGCGCTGCCCAATGCGAAGAAGAAGGACTCCACCGGCATCTGCTTCATCGGCGAGCGGCCCTTCCGCGAGTTCCTCAACCGCTACCTGGCCAACGAGCCCGGCCCCATCCTGGACGACCGCGGCCGCAAGCTGGGCGAGCACGTGGGCCTGAGCTTCTACACCCTGGGCCAGCGCAAGGGCATCGGCATCGGCGGCGTGAAAGAGAAGAACGCCCCGCGCGGTGGCGGCGAGCACGAGCCCTGGTTCGTCGCGCGCAAGGACATGGCCCACAACACCCTGTACGTGGTGCAGGGCCACGACCACCCCTGGCTGCAGCAGCACACCCTGGTGGCCGATGACATGAGCTGGGTCGATGGCCGCGGGCCGCAGGTGGGCGAGGCCGGCCTGGGCGCCAAGACGCGCTACCGCCAGGGCGATGCGCCTTGCGCCGTGACGGCCGCCGATGCCTCAGGCATCGGCCTGAACTTCCCGGATGCGCAGTGGGCGGTCACGCCCGGGCAATCGGCGGTGCTCTACCGCGGGGACGTGTGCCTGGGCGGGGGCGTGATCGCCAGCGCGGCATGACGGCAGCGCTGGTGGCCCAGGCGCCCGCCGCACCGGGCGCGCCCATCGTCATCCTCGACACCAACGCCCTGCTGGACTGGCGCGTCTTCAAGGACCCGGCGGCCCAACCCATCGTCGAGGGCATCCTGACGGGCAGCCTGCGCTGGCTGGCCTGCCCCTCGATGGAGCAGGAGTGGCACCAGGTCTGGCCACGCAGTTACTTCCGTGACTGGCAGCCCGACCCGATGCTGACGCTGACGGTGTTCCAGCATGCCACCTTCGTCGAAGAACCGCCGCGTGGCCCGCTGCGCTGCAAAGACCCGGACGACCAGGTCTTCATCGACCTGGCCCTGCACGTGGGCGCGCGCTGGCTGTTCAGCAAGGACGCGGCGCTGCTGAAACTGGCAGGACGCGCAAGGAAGCTCACACGCCTGGATGTCATCCAGCTGACGCATTGGTCAGGCCTGGTGGACAATGCGGGTTCTCCCTGAACCCTCCATTGCCGTGACCATGAGCATTTTCACAAGCAATCACCGCCAGGCCTGGGCCGAGGCCTTCATCGCCGGCATCCCCTACGCCGTGGCTTCGGGCATGACCTTGGTGGAGACCGGCCTCGGCCACGCCAGCCTCTTGCTGCCAGCGCGCAGCACCTGGACGGGCGACGCCGAACGCCAGCTCATCCACCCGGGCTGCCTGAGCGTGCTGGCCGACACGGCCTGCGGCGTGGCCGTGGGCTGCGCGATGGACGAGCTGGAGCCCTTCGCCACGCTGGACTTGCGCATGGACTACCTGCGTCCGCCCGTGGCCGACACCGACCTGGTGTGCCGGGCCGAGTGCCACCGCCTGTCGCGCAGCGTGGCCTTCGTGCGCGGCGAGCTGATGCAGCCGGGCCAGAGCGAGCCGGTGGCCACGGTCTATGCGACCTTCATGCGCGCCACGGCCGCCAGCCGGCGCAAGGACTTGCCCGCGAGCGACAGCGCCACTCAGCCCACACCCACGCCCGCCCAGGCCGCGTCCAGCCTGATGTCGCCGGCGTCCATCGAACCCAGCCAGGTCTTCGTCAGCCGGGCCGCCGACGTGCCCGAGACCCTGGCCGTGCCGCCGGGCCGCTCGCCGTACGTCGACTTCCTGAACGTGCACCAGCAGCCGCAGATCGACGCCGGCCCGGTGTTCCGCATGCCCTACAAGCCCGAGCTGATCGGCAACCCGGTGCTGCCGGCGCTGCACGGCGGCATCCTGGCGGGCTTTGGGGAAACGGCCATGATCCTGCACCTGCTGGCCACCAACCCCCAGCTGGCAGGCATCCCGCGCAGCGTGGACTTCGCCATCGCCTACATGCGCTCGGCCAAGCCCATCGACACCTTCGCGCAGAGCACCACGGTGCGCCAGGGCAACCGCGTGGCGCTGGTCATGGTCTCGCTGTGGCAGGACGACCCCTCGCGCCCGGTGGTGCAGGCGCGTGGCCACTTCCTGATGCCGCGCGAAGACGCTTGAAGCACCGCGCCTGAAGCAGGCAGTTCAGTCGGCGGCCTGGCGCGTCATGGCGCTGTGGTGGAAGGCCTGCGCGCCCACCTGGGCCTGCGCGGCAAACCAGTCGGCCACGGCCTGGCGCTGCGCCGGCGTGCAGTGCAGGCCGAGCTTGGTGCGCCGCCACAGCACGTCGTCGGCGGTGAGCGCCCATTCCTGGCGCTTGAGGTAGAACAGCTCCGCCTCGTACAGGTCGGGCGCGACCTCGGCGCCCAGGTCGGCGCGCGAGGTGATGCCGTCCAGCAAGCGCAGCGCACGGCTGCCGTAGGCGCGGCTCCAGCGCTTGGCCAGGCCCAGGTCCATCCAGGGATGGCGCTGGCGCAGCTGCACCTGGAAGGCGGCGATGTCGGTGGCGGGGTCGCGCAGCTCGTCGAGCACATCGGACAGGTCGCCGCCGGGCAAGGGGGCGCTGTCCGTCCAGGGACGGCGGCTTTCGCCCAGCAGCTCGCCGATCTGGTCGGCCGCCTGCTCGGACAGCAGGCGGAAGGTGGTCAGCTTGCCGCCCCACACCGTCAACCACGGCGCCGGCCGCGACTGGGCCTGCAGCAGGTAGTCGCGCGTGACGGCCGAGGCCGAGCCATGGGCATCCTCCAGCAAGGGCCGCACGCCGGCGTACGACCACACCACGTCGGACGGCGCAATGGCCCGGCGCAGGTAGCGGCCCAGTTCGCGGCAGAGGTAGGCGGTTTCGTCTTCGTCGATGGCGACGTGGGCGGGGTCGCCGCGGAATTCGACGTCGGTGGTGCCGATGAGGGTGAAGTCGCGCTCGTAGGGGATGGCGAAGATGATGCGGCGGTCCTGGCCCTGGAAGATGTAGGCGTGGTCGTGCGTGAAGAGCTTGGGCACGACGATGTGGCTGCCCTTGACCAGGCGCAGCGCGCCGCTGGGCGCGCCATGCGTCCGCGAAGCCTTGGCGGCAGGCGTCGGCGGCACGGCCATGACCTCGCGCAGCAGGTGCTCGGCCCAGGGGCCGGCGGCATTGACCACGGCGCGGGCGCGCACCGCCACGCGGCGGGTTTCCTGGCCCGTGGCGGCGTCGCGGCGGCTCAGGTCGATGCGCCAGCAGCCGCCATCGGGCCGGATGCTGTCGGCGCGGGTCCGCGTCAGCACCTGGGCGCCGCGTTCGGCCGCGTCGAGCGCGCACAGCGCCACCAGGCGGGCGTCATCGACCCAGCCATCGGAGTAGACGAAGCCTTGCGTCCAACCCGGCTTCAAAGGCTCGCCATAAGGGCTGTCGCGCAAGGACACCGCGTGGCTGCCGGGCAAGAATTCGCGCCGCGCCAGGTGGTCGTAGAGCCACAGGCCCAGGCGGATCATCCAGGCCGGGCGCATGGACGCGTCGTGCGGCAGCACGAAACGCAGCGGCCACATCACGTGCGGGGCGCTGCGCAGCAGCACTTCGCGCTCCTGCAGGGCCTTGCGCACCAGGCCGAACTCGCGGTGCTCCAGGTAGCGCAAACCGCCGTGGATGAGCTTGGTGGACGCCGACGAGGTGTGGCTGGCCAGGTCGTCCTGCTCACACAGCACCACGCTCCAGCCGCGGCCGGCCAGGTCCCGCGCGATGCCCACGCCGTTGATGCCACCGCCCACCACGAGCACGTCGCAGTGGTGGTCCACCGGCGCTGGCGGCACAGGCGTCGCCGGGGCATCGGGGTTCACGCGGTCGGGGTCGAGGGGCAAAGGCATCTCCTGCAAGGCTTGCGGCGCCATTGTGCCCGGGCACCGGCGGCGGTCTTGTGCGTTTTGCGCCAGTCTGTGGCGCGATGCGTGCAATCCCGGGGCCTGAAGATGCGCGTTTCCCTTCTTTTGTGTTGGATATTTTTCGGATAGGCTGCTGGGTCGATGCGGTCATCCCCAGCCCGCACGCACCGCCCGCACGCCATGTCCCTTGCCACCACCTGGAGCCCCAACCCCCGCCAACAGGCCTTGCTCGACGAGGTCAAGACCCGTGGCGCCGTCTCGGTCGAACGCCTGGCCCAGCGCCTGGACGTGACGATGCAGACCGTGCGCCGCGACGTCCAGCGCCTGGCCGAAGCCGGCCTGCTGACGCGCTTCCACGGCGGCGTCAGCCTGCCGCGCGAGGCCCCCAGCGCGGGCGCCTGGAAAGAGCGCCAGGCCCTGTACGCCGACGCCAAGGCGCGCATCGCCCGCTCGGTGGCGGCGGCCATCCCCGAAGGCAGCACGCTGATGCTGGGCATCGGCACGACGGTCGAGGCCGTGGCGCGCGAGCTGGTCCACAAGCCGGGCCTGACGGTGGTGACGCACAACCTGCACGTGGCCAGCCTGCTCAGCGAGCACACCCAGTGCAAGGTGCACGTGGCCGGCGGCATGCTGCGCAACCGCGACAGCGCCATGGAAGGCGACAGCACGGTGGAATACCTCCAGCAGTTCAAGGTGGACATCGCCCTGTTGGGCACCCTGGGCATCGACCCGGATGGCAGCCTGCGCGACCGCGACCTGCGCGAGCAAGCCGTCACCCAGGCCATGGTGGCGCAAGCCCGCGAGAGCTGGCTGGTGGCCGACGTCAGCAAGTTCGGCCAGCCCGGCCTGGCCCAGGTGGCCCACCTGCGCGACTGCAAACGCGTCTTCACGCAAGCCCTGCCGCCTGCGCCCTTCCCCAAGCTGCTGCAGGAATGGGACATCGCGCTGACCATCGCGCCCTGATCTCCGCCCTGCCAAGGAGCCCGCCATGGCCCTGATCCTCGCCCTCGACCAGGGCACCTCCAGTTCGCGCAGCATCGTCTTCGACGCGCAAGGCCACATCGTCGCCAGCGCGCAGCAAGAGATCCCGCAGCACTACCCGCAACCCGGCTGGGTCGAGCACGACCCGCTGACGCTGTGGCACACCCAGCGCGACACCGCCCGCCAGGCCCTGCAGCAAGCCGCCACCGCCCTGGCCCGCGAAGGCCGCTCGCTGGCCGAGCTGCGCGCCATCGGCGTGACCAACCAGCGCGAAACCACCGTGCTGTGGCGCCGCGACACCGGCCAGCCCCTGGCCCGCGCCATCGTCTGGCAGGACCGCCGCACCGAGGCGCAGTGCGCCCGCTGGCGCGAGCAAGGCCTGGAGGCCACGGTGCGCGCCAAGACCGGCCTGGTCATCGACGCCTATTTCTCGGGCAGCAAGCTGCAATGGCTGCTCGACCATGTCGAGGGCGCACGCACAGCGGCCGAACGCGGCGAGCTGGCCTTCGGCACCGTGGACAGCTGGCTGCTGTGGCAGCTCACCGGCGGGCGCGTGCACGCCACCGACGTGAGCAACGCCTCGCGCACCATGCTCTTCAACATCCACACCGGTGACTGGGACGACGAGCTGCTTGCACTGATGCAGGTCCCGCGCAGCGTGCTGCCGCAGGTGCGCCCGTCCAGCCACATCTTCGGCGAGGCCTTGGCCGAGGTGTGGGGCGATGGCGCCAGCGATGCGCTGCCAGCAGGCCTGGGCGCTCTCCCACGCAGCATCCCGATCGGCGGCATGGCCGGCGACCAGCAGGCCGCGCTGTTCGGCCAGGCGGGCTTCGAAGCCGGGCTGGCCAAGAACACCTACGGCACCGGCTGCTTCATGCTGATGCACACCGGCGCGCAGGCCGCCACCTCGACCAACGGCCTGCTGACCACGGCCGCGGCCCAGCCCGACGCCACACCGGCCTATGCGCTGGAGGGCAGCGTGTTCATCGGCGGGGCTGTGGTGCAATGGCTGCGTGACGGCCTGCAGGCCATCCAGGCGGCCAGCCAGGTGCAGTCGCTCGCCGAAAGCGTGCCCGATGCCGGCGGCGTGATGTTCGTGCCGGCCTTCACCGGCCTGGGTGCGCCCTATTGGCAGTCGGACGCGCGCGGCGCCATCGTCGGGCTGACGCGCGGCAGCACGGTGGCGCACATCGCGCGGGCGGCCCTCGAATCGATCGCCTTCCAGAGCACGGCGCTGCTGCAGGCCATGGGCCGCGACGTGGCCGCCGCCGGCGCACGGCCCGTGACCGAGCTGCGCGTGGACGGCGGCGCCTGCGTCAACAACCTGCTGATGCAGTTCCAGGCCGACCTGCTGGGCATCCCGGTGGTGCGGCCCAAGGTGGTCGAAACCACGGCCCTGGGCGCGGCCTACCTGGCCGGCCTGGCCACGGGCGTCTACGCCGACCGCCACGCCATCGCCCGGCTGTGGCAGGCCGAGCGCACGTTCTACCCGACGCTGTCGCGCGAGCGCGCCGACGAGCTCATGGCCCGCTGGGAGCACGCGGTGCGCCAGGCCTGCGCGGGCTGACTGCACTGAAGCCCCACATGCCCCTGCAAGGCCTGCGCCGCAAGCTCATCCACGCATGCCTGTACGAAGCCATCGCGATCGGCATCGTCACGGTGGCCGTGCGCCTGGCCCGCCCCGAAGCCGACACGGCCGAGGCCAGCCTCCTGGCCGTGAGCACCTCGGTCATCGCCTTGCTGTGGAACATGGCCTTCAACACCTGGTTCGAAGCCTGGGAGGCGCGCCAGGCCGACCGCACCCGCACCGCGCGCCGCCGCCTGGCCCATGCCATCGGCTTCGAGGGCGGGCTGGCGGCCATGACGGTGCCCTTGATCGCCTGGTGGTTGCAGGTGTCGTGGTGGGCCGCCCTGCTGGCCGACCTGGGCCTGCTGGTGTTTTTCCTGGGCTACACCCTGGTCTTCAACTGGGTGTTCGACCACGCCTTCGGGCTGCCGGCCCACCCCACTCACTCGGGTTAGCCCTTGGTTTTGTTGACGCGACCTTGTTGCGCGTCAAAGCCTGTCGCAGGCTCGCCCTTTGTGTCGCGCATGCGCCTACAGGCAAAGGCAGGTCAACCGAATCATGGGCGGCGCTGGCACCCACGCCAGCGCCAGGCCCACGCATGAACACCACCGCCGTCCACACCCTCTCTTCCCACGCCCCCATCGCCAGCCGCCGCTTCACGGTGCGCGGCCCCGATGGCGAGCTGGCCGTCACCACCTGGGGCGACGCCAGCCTGCCCGTGATCGTCTTCGTGCACGGCTACCCCGACAACAGCAGCAAGTGGGAAGACGTGGCCCAGCAGCTCTGCGATGACTTCTTCGTCGTGGCCTACGACGTGCGCGGCGCGGGGCGCTCCTTCACGCCGGCAAGCGGCACGGGTGCCTACAAGCTGGACCGCCTGTGCGCCGATTTCACCGCCGTGATCGACGCCGTCAGCCCCCAGCGCCCGGTGCACCTGGTGGCGCACGACTGGGGCTCCATCCAGGCCTGGGAGTTCGCCACCGAGCCCGCGCTGGCCGGGCGGCTGCTGTCCTACACGACCGCCTCGGGCCCCTGCCTGGACCACGTCGGCCACTGGATGCGCGACCGCATCGCGCGCCCCACGCCGGGCAACCTGTGGCAGGTGGGCAAGCAGCTGGTGAAGTCCTGGTACATCTACTTCTTCCACCTGCCCTGGCTGCCCGAGGCCCTGTGGCGCGGCGTGCTAGGCCGCCGCTGGCACCAGGTGCTGCGCGTGCTGGAGTCCACCTCGGTGCCGCCGCGCGAAGGCCAGGCCCACGACGGCGCCAATGGCGTGAACCTCTACCGCGCCAACATGCTGCCGCGCCTGTTCGGCCCGCGCGCGCGCCATGCCCACGCGCCGGTGCAGGTGCTGGCCCTGATGAAGGACAACTACGTCAACCCGGCCCTCACCGAGAACCTCGGCCGCTGGGTGCCCGAGCTGTGGCGACGCGAGGTGCAGGGCGGCCACTGGCTGTCCCTGAAGAACCCGACGCTGTTCGCCAGCCTCGTGCGCGAGTTCGTCACCCACATCGAAGGCGCGCCGGCCTCTGCGGCCCTGCAGCACGCCCGCGTGCGCAGCGCACCCTTGCGCTGACCCCTCGCCCTGCCCGACACCCCCGCATCACCCGAAGTCCCGCCATGTCCGCTGTCACCCCACCGACCCCGCACCACGCCCTGGAACCCCGCCATGTCAAGTTCGACTGGCAGCACACCCCCGTGCAATGGCTGCCGGGCGACGCCTTCGCCACCCACACCATCAACGTGCTGCACCTGCTGTTCCCGGCCGGTGAGCTGTGGTTCTGCCGCGTCTACAACAAGGTGCTGCCGCAGATCACCGACCCGCAGGTGCATGCCGATGCCAAGGGCTTCATGCGCCAGGAAGCCATCCATGCGCGCTCGCACGAAGGCGTGCTCAAGCACTACTACCAGACGCACGGCATCGACACGGGCCCCTTCACCGACAAGATCGACCACCTCTTCAAGCACTTCCTGGGCGAGGCGCCCTTTGGCTTCAAGATCGGGCACACGCGCTTTTGGATCCGCCAGCAGCTGGGCACCATCGCCGCGCTGGAGCACTTCTTCGGCTACCTGGGCCACTGGGTGCTCAACGCCAAAGGCCTGGACGAGGCCCAGGCCGACCCGGTGATGCTGGACCTGCTGCGCTGGCATGGCGCCGAGGAGGTCGAGCACCGCATGGTGGCCCACACCCTGTTCAAGCACATGGGCGGCAACTACCTGGAGCGCGTCCTGCACATGCTGCTGGTGATGGGCATCCTGCTGTCCCTGATCTACCAAGGCAACCGCTTCATGATGAAGGCCGACCCGCAGCGCCCCCGCCTGGTGGGCTTCCTGCGCGGCTGGCGTGACAGCGCCAAGGCCGGCCACCTGCCCGCGCTGGGCCACGTGATCGCGGCCGCCGCGCGCTATTTCGGCCCGCGCTTCACGCCCGGCGACGAAGGCGACACGGCCCAGGCCCTGGCCTACCTGGCCTCGTCGCCCGCGGCCTCGGCGGCCCAGCACGGCGGCAGCTACCGGGGCTGAGCGCGGCCAGACCCAGGCAGGGCGCTGCACACAGCCCCTGCTTGCCACAAATCAGGGATGCGTGCGAAAGCCCTTCGCCAGCAGGGCCCATGGGCCTGCGCGCCAGAATGCGCCACCCCATGACCCACGGAGACCCCCGATGAAGCTCTACCTGAAACCCGGTGCCTGTTCGCTGTCGCCCCACATCGTCCTGCAGGAACTGGGCCTCGCGCACGAGACCGAGACCGTGGACCTGGCCAAGAAGGTCACGGCCAGCGGCGCCAACTACTTCGACATCAACCCCAAGGGCTACGTGCCCGCCCTGACGCTCGACGACGGCACGCTGCTCACCGAAGGCCCGGCCATCGTGCAGTACCTGGCCGACCTCCACCCCGATGCCAAGCTGGCGCCGCCCCACGGTTCGCTGGCGCGCTACCAGCTGCAAAGCTGGCTGACCTACATCGGCACCGAGCTGCACAAGAACTTCACGCCCTTCTTCAACCCGGCCGCCACCGCCGAAATGAAAGCGCAGGCCGGCGCCATGCTGCAGCGCCGCTTCGCCCTGGTCGAGTCCGAGCTGGCCAGCAAGTCCTACCTGATGGGCGAAGACTTCACCGTCGCCGACGCCTACCTGTTCACCGTGACCAACTGGGCCAAGTTCATCCAGTTCGACCTCGGCGCCTTCCCCCAGCTGCAGGCCTTCCAAGCCCGCGTGGCCGCCCGCCCGGCGGTGCAGCGCGCGCTCAAGGCCGAAGGGCTGATCTGAGCCCCCAGGCGGGTCGGGGCACCCGGGGCGGGCCCGCCTTCCTATAATCCACAGATTCCCTGTTTTGCAGGCCAATGCCCTGGCGGTGTTGGCCTGCGCCCGTCTTTGCGGTGACCCCCTTCGTCCTATGAGCGCCCCTACCGAATCCCAGACCTATGACCCACGCGCCGTCGAGGCCCGTGCACAGCAACACTGGTCGCAGCCGCACTGGAACGGCCACGACGCCTACCGCGTCACCGAAGAGGCCGGCAAGCAGGCGTTTTATGCCTGCTCCATGCTGCCCTACCCCTCGGGCAAGCTGCACATGGGCCACGTGCGCAACTACACGATCAACGACATGCTCACGCGCTACCTGCGCATGAACGGTCACAACGTGCTGATGCCCATGGGCTGGGACGCCTTCGGCCTGCCCGCCGAGAACGCCGCGCTCAAGAACAAGGTGCCGCCCGCCGCCTGGACCTACGACAACATCGCTTACATGAAGAAGCAGATGAAGGCGATGGGCCTGGCGGTCGACTGGTCGCGCGAGATCGCCACCTGCCAGCCCGAGTACTACAAGTGGAACCAGTGGCTGTTCCTGAAGATGCTGGAAGCCGGCATCTGCGAGCGCCGCACCCAGACCGTGAACTGGGACCCGGTGGACCAGACCGTGCTGGCCAACGAGCAGGTCATCGACGGCAAGGGCTGGCGCTCGGGCGCGCCGGTGGAAAAGCGCGAGATCCCCGGCTACTACCTGAACATCACCAAGTACGCCGACGAACTGCTGGGCGCCGTGGCCAACCCGGAAGACCCGAACTACCTCAGCGGCTGGCCCGAGCGCGTGCGCCTGATGCAGGAGAACTGGATCGGCAAATCGGAAGGCGTGCGCTTTGCCTTCTCGCATGACATCGCTGGTGCCGATGGCCAGAAGATCAACCACGGCCAGCTGTGGGTCTTCACCACCCGCGCCGACACCGTCATGGGCGTGACCTTCTGCGCCGTGGCCCCCGAGCACCCGCTGGCCGTGCACGCGGCAGCGTCCAAGCCCGAGCTGCAAGCCTTCATCGAAGAATGCAAGACCGGCGGCACCACCGAAGCCGAGCTGGCCACGCAGGAAAAGAAGGGCATGCCCACCGGCCTGTTCGTCACCCACCCGATCACCGGCGCCCAAGTCGAGGTCTGGGTCGGCAACTATGTGCTGATGTCGTATGGCGATGGCGCCGTGATGGGCGTGCCCGCGCACGACGAGCGCGACTTCGCCTTCGCGAAGAAATACGGCATCGCCATCCAGCAAGTGATCGGCGTGGCAGGCCAGACCTTCAGCACCGACGGCTGGCAAGAGTGGTATGGCGACAAGCAAAAGGGCGCGTGCGTCAACTCCGGCGAGCTCGACGGCCTGGGCCACAAGGAGGCGGTCCACAAGGTCGCCGAACTGCTGGCGGCCAAGGGCATCGGCGAGAAGAAAACCACCTGGCGCCTGCGCGACTGGGGCATCAGCCGCCAGCGCTACTGGGGCACGCCCATCCCCATCATCCACTGCGCCGACTGTGGCCCGGTGCCCGTGCCGGAGCAGGACCTGCCCGTGCGCCTGCCCGAAGACGTGGTGCCGGACGGCAGCGGCAACCCGCTGAAGACGCGCCTGGACTTCCTCAACGTCGGCTGCCCCCAATGCGGCAAGCCCGCCCAGCGCGAAACCGACACGATGGACACCTTCGTGGACTCGTCCTGGTACTTCCTGCGCTACACCTGCGCCGACAACCACGGCGCCATGGTCGACGAGCGCACCAACTACTGGATGGGCGCCGGCAACGCAGTGGGCCACCGCGGCATGGACCAGTACATCGGTGGCATCGAACACGCCATCCTGCACCTGCTGTACGCGCGCTTCTGGACCAAGGTCATGCGCGACCTGGGCCTGGTCAAGGTCGACGAGCCCTTCAAGAAACTGCTCACCCAGGGCATGGTGCTCAACCACATCTACTCGCGCAAGACGGCGCAAGGCGGCATCGAGTACTTCTGGCCGCACGAGGTCGAGAACACCTTCGACGCCAACGGCAAGGTCACCGGCGCCAAGCTCAAGTCCGACGGCTCGGCCATCGACTACGGCGGCGTGGGCACCATGTCCAAGTCCAAGAACAATGGCGTGGACCCGCAGGAGCTGATCGACACCATGGGCGCCGACACGGCCCGCCTGTTCACCATGTTCGCCTCGCCGCCCGAGCAGACGCTGGAGTGGAACGACGCCGGCGTGGAAGGCGCGCACCGCTTCGTCAAGCGCGTGTGGAACTTCGGCGCCAAGCACACCGACGCCCTCAAGGCGGCAGGCGCCGTGGCGCAGGCCGAGCTCAGTGCCGAGGCCAAGGCCCTGCGCCGCGAGGTCTTCGTCATCCTCAAGCAGATCAGCTACGACTACGAGCGCATGCAGTACAACACCGTGGCGTCTGGCGCCATGAAGCTGCTCAACGCGCTGGAAGCCCACAAGGGCACCTCGCCTCAGGACCTGGCCGTGCTGCGCGAAGGCTATGGCGTGCTGCTGCGCGGCCTCTACCCCGCCTGCCCGCACCTCACCCACGTGCTGTGGGAAGACCTGGGCTATGCCGCCCGCGATGGCGGCGACCTGCTCGACGCCCCCTGGCCCCAGGTGGTCGAAGCGGCCCTGGTGCAAGACGAGATCGAGCTGATGCTGCAGGTCAACGGCAAGCTGCGCGGTTCGATCAAGGTCAGCCCGTCGGCCGACAAGGCCGCCATCGAGGCGACCGCCCTGGCCAACGAAGACTTCCTCAAGTTCGCCGAGGGCAAGGCGCCCAAGAAGGTCGTCATCGTGCCGGGCCGCCTGGTCAACATCGTTGTCTGAGCCCTGGTGTTCACTGGTGATAAGGTCATGCCCATGCAACGTCGTCACTTCCTGAGCCTGCTGGGCGCGCCCGCCGGCGCCGCGGCCCTCGCCACCCTGGGCGGCTGCGGCTTCGAGCTGCGCCAGGGCTATGCCATGGCCTTCCGCACCCTGCAGCTGACCGGTTTCACGGCGAACTCGCCACTGGCCACCGAACTGGCCCGCGCGCTGGAAGCCAGCGGCGTGCAGGTGACGGAAAGCTCGCTGCAGGCCGTGCGCGCGGCCTCGTCGGTCATGGTGCCGCCCACCCACATCGAGCTCAACGCCCTGCTCGACAAGCGCGAGACGCTGGTGTCGGCCAAAACGGCCTTCGGCCAGGTGCGCACCATCACCGCGCGCACCACGCTGCGCTTCCAGGTCAAGCGCTCGGACGGCAGCATCCTGATCCCGGCGTCCGACGTGGTGCTGGCGCGCGACCTCAGCTACAACGAGCGCGACGCCCTGGCCAAGCAGGACGAGTCCGCCGCGCTCAACCGCGCCCTGCAAAACGACATCGTCGGGCAGGTGATGCGCCGCCTGGCCGCCATCCGCCCTGACCAGTTGGTCGCGCCAGCCGAGCCCGCGCTGCCGCGGTCCTCGTTCAGCGCAGCCTCGGCCAGCGACGCGGCTGCCAGCGCCACGCGCTGAGCGCGCAGCGCCGCCATGCAAGTCCGGGCTGAACAACTGCCAGGCCAGCTCGCCAAAGGTGGGCTCAAGCCCATCTACACGGTGCATGGCGACGAGGCCTTGCTGGCCCAGGAAGCCGGCGATGCCATCCGCCAGGCCGCGCGCGCGGCCGGCCACACCGAGCGCCAGGTGCACACCGTCATGGGCGCGCACTTCGACTGGTCCAGCCTGCTGGGCGCCGCCAGCGAGATGTCCCTGTTCGGCGACAAGCAGCTCATCGAGATCCGCATCCCCTCGGGCAAGCCGGGCAAGGACGGCTCCCAGGCGCTGCAACGCTACTGCGAGCAAGCGGCAGGCAACGACGGCATCCTCACCCTGATCACGCTGCCGCGGCTGGACAAGACCCAGCTGAGCAGCGCCTGGTTCACCGCCCTGGACGGCCTGGGCACCTCCGTGCGCTGCGACCCCATCGAGCGCCAGGCCCTGCCGCTGTGGATCGCCCTGCGCCTCAAGGCACAGGGCCAGGAGGTCGAGCCCGGGGAGGCCGGCCAGCGCACCCTGGCCTTTTTCGCCGACCGGGTGGAGGGCAACCTGCTGGCCGCCCACCAGGAAATCGTCAAGCTCGGCCTGCTGCACCCGCCGGGCACGCTGACCCAGGCGCACATCGAAGACGCCGTGGTGGACGTGGCCCGCTTCAACGTCTTCAAGCTCAGCGAAGCCCTGCTGACGGGCAACATGGCGCGCACCCTGCGCATGATCGACGGCCTGGAGGCCGAAGGCGAGGCGCCCAACCTGGTGCTGTGGGCCCTGGCCGACGACATCCAGGGCCTGTGGCGCTGCCGCCAGGCGCTCGAAGGCGGCAAGCCGCTGCCCATGGTGCTGCGCGAGCAACGCATCTGGGGCCCCAAAGAGCGCCTCTTCGAGCGCCTGCTGCCACGCCTCAAGCCCGCCGCGCTGGCCCGCCTGGTGGCCTCGGCCAGCACGGTGGATGGCATCGTCAAGGGCCTGCCCCACCCGCAATGGCCCAGCGACCCCTGGGACGCGCTGCGCCGCCTGGCCACGCAACTCTGCGAGCAGGCCGCCACCCCCTGACTGGGTGCCGGCCTCCGCTGGAAAGCCCGCAGGCAGGACATCGCCCCCCTGGCTATAGTCCACGCACAGTCGAGCGAGGTCCGTTTGACGCGATGCAGCACATCGCTGCCGGGATCCTGTTGTGAGTACCCCCAACCCCATCCCCCAAACCGCCCCCCACCTCATCCCCCTCAACCGCTCCGAACACATGTACTGGGCCGGCGAGGGCTACCTCGGGCCGATCAACCAGCCCTACATCCTGCGCTTCGACCAGCCCGTGGACGAAGCCCTTGTGCGCCAGACCCTGCGCGAGCTGACCAGCGCCTTCCCGCGCATGCGCAGCGCCATCGTGCCCACGGCCACGACCTACAAGATGCGCATCCTGGACGACGACCGCGGCGTCGCGCAGCTCTTCGACGACTGCTACCGGGTGGAGACCGGCGTCGATGCGGCCTCGCGCGACGCGCTCGAAGCCTTCCACGGCCGCTTCATGAACGAGCCGATCTCGCTGGAGCGCGGCCTGCCCTGGCGCGCGCGCTTCCTGCCGCACGCCACGCAGCCGGCGCTGATGTTCTCGGTGCACCACATCGTCGGCGACGGCCGCTCGATGGTGCAGATGCTGTGCGCCATCCTGGGCCGCCTCAATGGCCAGCCCATCCTGCCGTGCCAGCTCGAATCGCCCTCGATGATCCCGGCCGTGACGCCGCAGAAGTGGTGGCAGTGGCCCGGCAGCATCGCCCGCTGGTGGCGCGACACCCAAGCCGAGAAAAAAGCCCACCGTGGCGAGCGCGTGATCATGCTGGAGCAAGGCGGCTCCGACCGCTACACCATCAGCACGGTGCGCTACCACGAGCTGCCCTGCCCGGCCGACGCCATGCGCACCCTGGCCAAGGCCCATGGCACCACGGTCAACACCCTGCTGATGGCGCTGGTGGCCAACACCTTCCTGGAGATCGGCCACCGCGACGGCCCCGACCAGCCCGGCGGCCTGACCTCCGTGGCCGCGCTGCGCACCTCGGTGGACCTGCGCCGCTATTTCCCCGACGGCAAGGGCCCCGAGTTCGGCAACTTCGTCTCGGTCTTCACCGTGCGTGCGCGCCCGCAAGCCACGCTGGCCGCGCAAATTGCCTCGCTCGAATCCCAGGCCAAAGCCGCCCTGGCGCGCTTCGAGCGCCGCGACTTCGCCCTGCCCCTGAGCTTCTACGAAATCCTGCCCTGGGTGGGCCGCACGCTCTACAGCCACCTCATCGTGCAAAGCCGGGCCAAGCGCAGCCTGCCCGAGCTGTCCTGCCACCTCAGCAACCTGGGCAGCGCCGAGTTCATCAACCCCAAGGGCGCCACGGTGCGGCTGGCCGAGCTCTGGCCGGCCACCATCAGCACGGCCTTCCTGCTGGGCGCGCTCAGCCTCAACGGCAAGCAGTTCTTCACCGTCATCCACCAGAACGACGAGATCCCCGCGGCCTCGGTGGACCGCTTCCTGGCCACGCTCGATGCCCAACTGCGCGCCCTGATGGACCGCGCCCTCATGGACCGCGCCCTGATGGCCCAAGCGCATGACGCCCCTCAGGCCAGCGCCCCAGCCCCGCGTGACAAGGTGCACGCCAGCGCCTGAAACTTGGCCCGGCCCGCCAACCAGCGCGCCACAAGGCCCTTCATGTTGCGGCGCACAAGCCGATAGGAACGGTGTCAGCAGTCAGGACACCCACCCGTCGCCACCATGCCCCGCCTCCAACACCGCCCTCACACGGCCAGCACGCCAGCCCCGCCGATGGGGCCTGTGCCACGCCGCGAAGACGCCCTGAGCGCAACGGCCACAAGCCAAGGTGCGGGCGCAGGTGCGAACGAAGCGCAGGACACGGCACCCAGGCCACACCTGCCGGCGCCCACGGCGCACGACGACTGGCTGCGCTGCGCCATGGCGCATTGGCTGGAAGACGATGCACCCGTGGCGTTCGCACGGATGGGGGATGGTCACTGAGGCCAGCCCCACGGATACTGCGAGGTTCCCGCCCGACCCTCGCCATGCCGTCTGCCTTCTTCCACACTCGCCGTTTGCAGACACGCATCCTCGCGGTCTACCTCGGCCTGTTGCTGGTGGTGCAAGGCACGACCTACTGGGTCATCCACAACGCCATCGACCGCAACGCGCGCCAGTCCGTGGCCGAGTCCCTGGGCAGCGGCGAGGCCCTGCTGCTGCGCCTGTTGCACCAGCAGCAAGACGCGCTGCAACAAGCCACCCGCGCCCTGGCCGAAGACGCCAGCCTGCACACCGCCCTGACGCTGGCCCAGCCGGAAGGCATGCTCACGGCCCTGCGCAGCCACCGCGAAGCCGTGCGCGCCAGCGTGACCCTGCTGACCACGCCGGCCTTCGTGCCCCTGAGCCAGACCGAAGACAGCCCGGGCACCGCCCTGGCGATGGCCGCCCTGCTCCCGGACCTGCTGCGGCCTCAGGTCCCTGCCCAGACACCGGCCGCGCAGCCGCGCCAGGCGACCACGCTGCGGGTGGTGCGCATGGGCGGGCAGATCTACCAACTGGCCGCGATGGCCGTCCCGGCGTCCGCCCCCGCGGCCTGGGTGCTCATGGCCACCCGCATCGACACCCGGCTGCTGCAGGAGCTGCACAGCCTCTCCGGCCTGGACCTGGCCCTGCTGACCCCGCCTGAGTCCGGCAACCGCTGGCAGGTGCACGACGCCACCCTGCCCGCCGACAGCTGGCCGCGCCTGGCCCAGGCCTGGGAAAACGGCCCCCGGCGCGGCACCCTCTCGCAACCCACCTTCCACGTGGCCGACGACGAGTTCAGCGCCCGCGCCCTCGTCCTGCCCGACCTGCAAGGCCACGACGTGCTGCGCGCCGTGTTGATGCGCTCGGTGGACCAGGCCATCGCGCCCTACCGCGAGCTCAAGCTGACCCTGCTGGGGCTGTCGGCCCTGGGCGTGCTGGCCTTTGGCCTGGTCGGCATGTTCAGCGCGCGGCGCATCACCGCCCCGCTGCGCGAGCTCTCCAGCTCGGCCCGCCAACTGGGCCGCGGCGAATACGACTCCGAGGTCTCCAGCGACTTCGACGGTGAAATCGGCGAACTGGCCCAGTCCTTCGAAACCATGCGCCAGACCATCCAGGCCCGCGAAGGCGAACTGCGCCGCCTGGTCTGGCAAGACCCCCTCACCGAACTGCCCAACCTGGAGCAGTTCCGCCGCGACCTGCGCCAGGCCGTGGGCCGCGCCAGCCAGCACGGCGTGCCCTGTGCGGTGCTGCTGCTCGACATGGACCGCTTCAAACAGGTCAACGACCAGCTCGGCCACCGCTTCGGCGACCGCCTGCTGCGCGCCGTGGCCCAGCGCCTGCACGACGGCCTGCACGACGGCGCCCACGGCGGCCACACCCCCGTGCTGGCCCGCCTGAGTGGCGACGAATTCGGCATCCTGCTGCCGGGCGCCGACGCGGCCGCGGCCTGGCCCGTGGCCCAGCGCATCCTGGCCGACTTCGAACGCCCGCTCGTCCTCGACGGCCACACCGTGGACCTCGGCGCCGGCATCGGCATCGCGGCCAGCCCCGCGCACGGCATCGATGCCGACACCGTGCTCAGCCGGGCCGAGCTGGCCATGAACACCGCCAAACAGCAACAGGCCGGCACCGTGAGCTACCACGCGGGCCTGGACGCCACCGCATCGGCCTCGCTGACCCTGCTGGGCGAGCTGCGCACCGCCGTCGACGACAGCCAGCTGCGCCTCTTCCTGCAACCCAAGGTGACGCTGGCCACCGGCCAGGTCGTCGGCGCCGAAGCCCTGGTGCGCTGGCAACACCCCGAGCGCGGCGTGCTCTCGCCCATCGGCTTCGTGCCCTTCGCCGAGCAGACCGGCTTCGTGCGCCTGCTCACGCGCTGGATGATCGACGAGGTCGCGCGCACCGCCCAGGCGCTGTCGCAACAAGGCCTGGCCATGAAGCTGGCCGTCAACCTGTCGACCCGCGACCTGCTCGACCCAGAACTGCCGCCGCGCCTGGCCGACGCCATCGCGCGCCACCAGCTGGCGCCCGACAGCCTGGTGCTGGAGATCACCGAAAGCGCCATCATGGACGACCCCGAGCGCGCCCTGCACACCCTGCAGCGCCTGCGCACCATGGGCGTGCGCCTGTCCATCGACGACTTCGGCACCGGCTACTCCTCGCTGAGCTACCTCAAGAGCCTGCCGGTGCAGGAGCTGAAGATGGACCGCTCCTTCGTGATGTCCATGGCCGCCGACGAGCACGATGCCAAGATCGTCCAGTCCACCATCGAGCTGGCGCACAGCCTGGGCCTGTCGGTCGTGGCCGAGGGCGTGGAAAACCTCGCCACCTGGGAGTTGCTGCAGGTGCTGGGCTGCGACGAGGCCCAGGGCCACCTGATCGCCAAACCCATGCCCGCCCGCCAGTTCGCGGCCTGGGTCGCCGCCTGGCAGCCGCCCCAGTTGCCCCAGTCAGCTCATTCGGCCAGCCTCGCCGCCAGTTCGGCGTAAGCCTGGGCCTGATCGACCGGCAAGTTAGCGGGGCCCGCAGACCGGACCCGGTCAGGCGCGGTGGCCACGGCCTGCAGCTGCACCTCCACCAGGCGCTGCGCATCGCCCAGCCGCGGCAGCACCGGGCCGGCGAACAGCACGCGCCCGCGGTGGGCCAGCATCAGGGTGGGGAAGGTCTCGACGTCGATGTCACCGGCCAGGTCGGCCTCGTCTTCGATGTCGATCCAGCGGTAGCGGTGGCCAGGCAGCGCTTTTTGCAGCGCCGCGAACGTCGCCTCGTAGTCGCGGCAGGTGCCGCACCAGGCCGCGCACAGGCAGACGATGTCGAGCACGGGCGCAGTTGCAGCAGAAAGTGCGGCAGAAGATGCTGCAGAAGGTGCGCGGGAAGGCAGGTCGTCGGTGTCCGGCATGGCGCCATTTTGCGCGAAACGCCGAGCCCGCCGCAGGGCACCTTTCACGTCACCATGCGCGTCACCCTGCGCGTCACCATTCGTTACGGCTGGATCGCCCGTCTTGCCCCGAGGGCGGGGCTGTGCCAGTATCCTTCGACGACATCACCACCCCCAAAGGAAGTACCCATGCACCTGAACCGCCAAGCCACCATCTGGCTGACCGCCATCGCCCTGAGCCACACCGCCGGTCTGCAAGCCGCCCACGCCGGCATGGTCGCGACCGATGCCGTCGCCGCCCAGGCCCTGGTGTCTGAAGCCCAGGCGCAAAACCGCGCCGACGCCTCGGTGAGCCGCGCTTCCGTGCTCGCCACCCTCAGCCGCGCCGACGTGGCCGAGGCCCTGCGCGCCAAGGGCGTGGACATGGACGCTGCCCGCGCCCGCGTGGACGCCCTGTCCGACAGCGAAGTCGTGGCCCTGGCCGACCAGATCGACCGCGCCCCCGCCGGTGCCTCCGATTTCATCGGCGTCGTCGTGTTCATCTTCCTGCTGCTCTTGCTGACCGACATCCTCGGCTTCACCAAGGTCTTCCCCTTCACCCGTTCCATCCGCTGAACGGCGTGACCAGCCTGGGTCCACGCCGGCTGGCCCGGTGGGGGTCCACGCTGGCGGCCGTCCTGGCACTTGCCGGCATGGGCACGGGCCTGAGCGGCTGTGCCTCCTGGCTGGACGCCGGCACGGCGCAAACCCAGCAGCTGCTGGCCGCACCGCCGGCTGGCCTGCCCCGCCGCGTGCTGCTGGACGCCACGCCCTTCCACCCGCAAACCGAGCTGCAATGCGGCCCGGCGGCCCTGGCCACGCTGCTGGGTGCGGCCGGGCGCCCCGTCACGCCTGAGGCGCTGACACCCGAGGTCTTCGTGCCCGGGCGCGGCGGCAGCCTGCAGATCGAGATGCTGGGCGCCGCGCGCCGCCACGACGCTGTCAGCACCGTGCTGCCCCAGCGCCTGGACGCGCTGCTGCAGGAGGTCGCGGCCGGCCACCCGGTCGGCGTGATGCTCAACCTCGGCCTGTCGCTGGTGCCGCTGTGGCACTTTGCCGTGCTCGTGGGCTTCGACCTCGACCGCGAAGAGGTGCTGTTGCGCTCCGGCCAGACCCGCGAGCTGCACCTGCCCCTGCGCACCTTCGAACGCACCTGGGCGCGCTCCCAACACTGGGCCTTCGTCGCCCTGCCGCCCGAAACCCTGCCCACCACCGCCAGCCTGGCCGCCGTGCGGGAAGGCCGCATCGGCTTCGAACGCGCCGCGCCCCCTGCCCGCGCCGTGGCCGCCTGGCAAAGCGCCTGGCAACGCTGGCCGGGTGATGTCGTCATCGGCATGGGCCTGGGCAACAGCCAGGTGGCCGCGGGCGATGCCCCTGCCGCGCTGCGCACCTTCGCGCAGGTGGCCGAAGCCACCGACAGCGCCGCCGCCTGGAACAACCTGGCCAGCCTGCGCCTGCAAGCCGGCGACCTGCCCGGCGCACGCCAGGCCGCGCGCCAGGCCGTGCTGCGCGCCAGCGCGGCCGAACCCGCCATGCTGTCTGCCGCGCAAGCCACCGAAGCCGAGGTGGCCGCGGCCAACGCACGCTGAGCGTCGCGCCATGCCATCACGGCCCAGCACGGCCTGACCAGCACACGCAGCGCATGGCATGCGCCACACATGCCCCACAATAGCGCCCCGACAGCGCCTCGTGGCGCAACAGACGCAAGAGGAGCACGCCATGCCGGTGATCGTGGTCGCCAATCCCAAGGGCGGTGTGGGCAAGTCCACGCTGTCCAGCAACATCGCTGGGTACTTCGCCCGCCAGGGCCATGCCGTCATGCTCGGCGATGTGGACCGCCAGCAGTCATCGCGCCTGTGGCTGCAGCTGCGCGACGCCAGCCTGCCGCGCATCCAGAGCTGGGACATCACCGAAGACCAGATCGCCCGCCCGCCCAAGGGCACCACGCACGTCGTGCTGGACACGCCCGCCGGCCTGCACGGCAAGGGCCTGGACGCGGTCATGAAGCTGGCCGACAAGGTCATCGTGCCGCTGCAGGCCAGCGTCTTCGACATCTACGCCACGCAGGATTTCGTGCGCGCGCTGGCCAAGAAAAAGCGCAGCGAAGGCACGCAATTGGCCGTGGTCGGCAACCGCATCAAGGACCACACCAAGGCCACCGAGCACCTCAAGGAGTTCCTGCAGACGCTGGACATCCCCCTGCTCACCCTGCTGCGCGACACCCAGAACTACGCCCACCTCGCCGCCCACGGCCTGAGCCTGTGGGACGTGCCCGCCAACCGCGTCGAGAAAGACCTCGGCCAGTGGCAGCCCGTGCTGGACTGGATGAACGCCTGAGGCGCGCCGGCCACTGAGGGCCAGGCACGCTCACACACCCACCGCGTGGCGCCCACCACGCTTGGCGCGGTACAGGGCGGCATCGGCCGCACCGACCAGGCCCTGGCGGTCCATGCTGCCCAGCGGTGCCTGCGTGGCCACGCCCACGCTCACCGTCACATGCGGCGCCGTGCTCGACATCACGTGCGGCAAGGCCATCTGGTCGATCTGCTCGATGAGCTTGCGCGCCAGCTCGACGGCACCGGCCTGGTCGGTGTCGGGCAGCAAGACCACGAATTCCTCGCCGCCATAACGTGCCACCACATCGGCCGGACGCTGCACCGCCGCGGCCATCGCCTGCGCGAGGTGAACGAGGCACTGGTCGCCCGCCGGGTGACCGTAGTGGTCGTTGTAGGCCTTGAAGTGGTCCACATCGACCATCAACAGCGACAGCGCACTGCGGTTGCGGCGCGCGCGGTCCCACTCCTGCGCCAGGGCCTGGTCGAAGCGGCGGCGGTTGGACAGCCCCGTGAGCACATCGCGCAAGGCCATCTCGGCCAGTTGCTCGTTGAGGCGCTGCACCTCCTGGCGCTCCAGGTCCAGCAAGGTGGCCTGCAGGAAGGCGATGCGGTCCTTGTCTTCGCGCACCAGGGCCACGAACAGGCAGACGCCCGCGGTCAGCACGTAGTGCCCGAGGAACAAGCGCGCGAAGGCCGCATCGGCCAACCACGGCGCCGTGAGGAAGGCCGACAGCCCCAGCGCACTGCCCACCAGCGCCGCCCGCAGCGACAACTGCAGCGCCAGCAGGCCGATCAGCAGCACCAGCAGGGTGATGTAGACCTGGTTGACGGCCAGCGCCGGCTGCTGGAGCAGGAAGCCCCCGATGACCTTGACGAAGAGGTTGAAGCCCAGGAAGAAAGGGATCCAGGCATCGGCCTTCGGTTGCCAGCGCGGTTGGCGGGCCATCCACAAGCCGAGGGTGCTCACGGCCAAGGCCAGGCCTTCGGACATCAGGTACACGCGCAGATCGCGGCCCTGCAACTGGCCCAGGTAGAACACAAAGGAAAAGCCCACGCAGCCGACGAAAGCCAGCACCAGCAGGGGCGACCACAGGGCCACCAGCCGCGCGAAATCTCGCTGTCGCTGGACGCGGTGGGCCGGGTGCAAGGCCGCAGGCACCACCTGCAACCACCCCGGTCGGGCCAACAGCCGCTCCAGTTCTTTCTTCTGTGTCGTGATGGGCATCGCTCGCGCGTTGGGGGTGACGCGACACACGCTTTGCGTCAATCACCCCCCATTCGTACTAGCCCCATTGTGCCTGTCTTGCCCGAAACCTGCTCAACCGGGATGCGCCAGGCCCAAGCGAGCGGCCTGGTGCGCACGGCACGCCTGGCCGAAGGCCTCGAAGATGCGCAAGGACACCGGGTTGGACGCCGCCAGCCATTCCGGGTGCCATTGCAGGCAGAGGTTGAAGCCCACGCCCGGCTTGCTGAAGGCCTCGACCACGCCATCCGGCGCACGTGCCTCGACGTGCAGGCCCGGCGCCAGGCGCTTGACGCCCTGGCCATGCAGGCTGTTGACCATCACCTCGTCGCCCTGGCGCACGTCCAGGCCACGCAAGATGGGGTCGAGCACCCCGCCAGGCTGGACCGACACCGCGTGCGCCAGGCCGTACTCCTGCTCGACGGGCAAGGCCTCGTCGGCGCGGTGGTCCATGTGCCCCGGCTGCCCCTGCACCGCCTGGTGCAGCGAGCCGCCCAGCGCCACATTGACCTCCTGCAGGCCCCGACAGATGCCCAGCAGCGGGATGCCACGGTCGACGACCGCCCGGATCAGCGGCAGCGTCCAGGCGTCGCGCACCGGGTCGAGTGGCAGGCGCTCATCGAGCACGTCTTCGTCGAAATGGCGGGGGTGGACATTCGACGGCGACCCCGTCAGCAAGACGCCATCCACCACGGACAGCAGCGCCGACAACTCCGCCTCGGACGCCCCCGGCACCATCAGCGGCACCGCGCCCGCCAGCCGGATGGCCTCGACGTACTTCTGCCCCACCACATGGAAGGGGTGACGACCCAAGACCCTCTGGCAAGAGGGCACCAGCACCAGCGGTGTTTGAACAGATTGAACAGTTTGAGAACCCATGGCACCTCGCTATGCAACGAGTGTGCCAAAGCCTCCCTCTCTGTCAACCGATGGACACAAAGAAGCCCCATGCGCGAGGCTCACAAATGCTTGCACTTTGGTGGGGCCTCAGAGACCCCCATGCGGGGGAACTGCGCGCGCGCAGGCCGGCTTTTGCGCTAATTTCCGGGGTTCTACGGCCGGTGGCGCCTGACCCCGGCCGAGCACACACCCAGGGACGGACGCATGACCGATCTTTCCGGCATCCAGCACGCGCTGGACGATGCCTTGCACAGCCTTGCCGACGCGGCCGGCCAGTGGCTGGGCGGCCTCAGCCAGCACACCCGCCTGCTGCGCCTGCACACCGCGCTGGGCCCCAACGCCTTGCTGGCCGAGCGCGCCACCATCCACGAAGGCATGGTGCCCTGCGCCGACCCGCACCTGCAGGCCGCCTGCCACATCGAACTGCTGGCCCTGAGCACCCGCCCCGACCTCGATCCTGCCGAACTGCTCGGCCAAGCCGCCTTGCTGGAGCTGCAAACCACGCGGCACTGGCGCCCCTTCCACGGCCACATCAGCCACGTGGCCTGCCTGGGCGCCGACGGCGGCTTCACGCGTTGGCGCCTGCACATCGACCCCTGGTTGCACTGGCTCGGCCACCGCAGCGACGCCTGGGTCTTCCAGGACATGGACGTGCTCGACATCACCGAGGCCGTGTTCGCCGATCACCCCGCCCATCAACCCGCCTGGCGCATCGACGTGGCCGACCGCAGCGCCCTGCCCCGCCGCTCGCTGTGCACCCAGTTCCACGAAACCGACCTCGCCTTCCTCTCGCGCCTGTGGGCCGAGGAAGGCCTGTTCGCCTGGTTCGAGCACAGCCGCGAGGCCGGCGGCAGCCACACCCTTGTCATCGCCGACCACGCCCAGGCCTTCGCGCCCAACCCGCAGCCCCAAGTGCGCTACACCCAGGCCGGCGCCACGCTCCAGGAAGACAGCCTCACGCACTGGGGCGGCCTGCGCCGCCTCGGCCCCACCGCGCTGCACACCGCCAGCTGGGACCACCGCCAGGTGCGCCAGCACAGCGCCAGCCGCGAGGTCGATGCCGCCCATGGACAAGGCGACACCCTCGCCCGCAAGCTGTCGATCACCGACCAGCCCGGCGCCTACGCCCATGCCTCCGCCACACACGCCGAGCGCCACGCACGGCTGCGCCTCGAAGCCCTGGAAGCCGAGCGCAAGCAGTTTGAAGGCACCGGCACGGTGCGCACCCTGGCGCCAGGCACCACCTTCTCGCTGCGCGACCACCCCGACCACAGCGGCATCGACGGCGATGACGATTTCGCCGTGCTGCGCGTGACCCACACCGCACGCAACAACCTCGCGGCCGATGCCACCGCATCGCCAACCCAGGCCGCAAGCCTGAGCGCAAGCATGGACCGCCTGGCCAACGACAGCACCGAGCCGCTGTACCAGGGCCACGTGCTGGCGCAACGCCGCCAGGTGCCCGTGCGCCTGCGACACGCCCCCGCGAAACCACGCGTTCAGGGCAGCCAGACGGCCATCGTCGTCGGCCTGAGCGGCCCTGTCCACACCGACCGCGACGGCCGCATCAAAGTCCAGTTTCACTGGCAGCGTGGCAGCCAGGGCAGCCACCGCCTGGACCACCCCACCCCGGCCGCAGAGCGCTGCAATGCGCCTGCGTCAGAGGCCTCGGGCACCTGGGTGCGCGTGGCCCAGGCCTGGGCGGGCGCCAACTGGGGCGGCGTGTTCATCCCGCGCCTCGGCCAGGAGGTGGTCGTGGCCTTCCTCGACGGCGACATCGACCGCCCCGTGGTGCTCGGCGCGGCCTACAACGGCCAAGGTCAGGCCGACGCCCAGGGCAACAGCGTGTCGGCCGGCGCCGCCACGGCCACCGGCAACGCCCCGGCCTGGTTCCCGGGCACCGCACGCCACGGCGAGTTGGAAGGCCATGCCCACACCGCCACCCTGAGCGGCCTGCGCACGCAGAGCCTGGACGCGTCCCAATCTGGCGGCGGCGCCCACAACCAGCTGGTGATGGACGACACCGCCGCCCAAGGCCGCGTGATGCTGCACACCACCCAGGCACAGAGCTGGCTGCAGATGGGCCACCTGCTGCAGCAAGACGGCAACCAGCGCTTGGCGCCACGTGGCATCGGCCTGGAGCTGCACACGCAAGCCCAAGCCGCCCTGCGCGCCGGCAGCGGCCTGCACCTGAGCACCCACGCCCGCCCCGGCGGCACCACCGCCCAGGCCCAACCCGCCGACACGCGCGAGGCCCGCGCGCAACTGCAAGCCCACGCCGAACTGGCGCAAGCCCTGCACACCAACGCGCAGGCCCAACGCGCGCAACTGCCCCGCGAAGCCGCACCGCCCCAACTGCCTGCACAGCAAGCGCTGCAGGCCACGCTGGTCAGCCTGGGCACCACCGCCAGCTCCGACCACGGCGACATCCCCACCACCGGACGCCCTGACATCGTGTTGAGTGCCGCCGCCGACGTCCACAGCGCCACGCCCGCCCACACCGTGATCGCCGCCGGCCAGCACCTCACCGCCACCACCGAGCAGGACACCCTGCTGCTGGCCCAGCGCCACCAGGCCTGGGCCGTCAAAGGCGGCATCGGCCTCTTCACACGCGGCGAGATCACCGACGCCCAGCACCCCGTGACCGACACCGGCATCCGCCTGCACGCCGCCAGCGGCAACGTCAGCGTGCAGGCCCAAAGCGCCGCGCTGAACCTGACCGCCAAGCAGGCCGTGGACCTGCAAAGCACCCAGGCCAGCGTGCACATCAGCGCGCCGCAGCGCATCGTGCTCAATGGCGCCGGCAGCTACCTGCTGATCGACGGCGGCAACATCGAGCTGGGCACGAGCGGGCCGGCGCAGTTCAAGTCGGCGGCGAAGGAGTTGACGGGTGGGGGCAGCGCTTCGGGCCAGGGACCTTCTTTGCACAAGGCCCAAGACTTGTTCGATGAGCAGTTTGTGCTGCAAGACCAAGACACGGGCGAACCCCTGGCAGGTTGCCCCTACCGGATCGAAAACAGCCAAGGCCAGGTGGTTGCAACAGGCAGCACCGACACGCAGGGTCGCACGATCCGAGTGACCTCTTCCAAAGCAGAGTCCCTGAAGGTGTTCTGGGGCCATTGATCCCCACAAGCGAATTCACTGACAACGACCATGAACACCCCCGTCGCTACCGAACGCTCAACCCTCTTGGGTCAAGGCACCGCCAACACCACCGCGGGCAGCCAAGTCCAGGTCCAGGTGAAGGCCGAGCCCATGACCTACCTTCGGCTGGACACGGGAGAGGTCTATGCCATTCCCGCGGCCGATGTCTCGGCCTTGCACAACGAGTTTGACCGATGGAACCGGCTCATGCACGCGCAACTGCTGGCCAACGAAGTGCTGGCCCTGGCGGATGAACGCCTGCTGCTGATCGCCGTAGCCAAAGCTCAAAACCCTGCGAGCGTGAGCAAAGACATCGAGGGCGACGCACGCACCGCCCAGGGCTTGGCCATCGCGTGGCGAGAAGCAGCCACCGAAGCCGTCCGCAAGGAAATGCAGGCCCTCGACAAACTGGGCAGCTCGGGCAAGAAATTGGTCGAAATGGTGCCCTTGATGGACAAGGCCGACGACAAACCCTACAAGATCACGCCGGACAAAGCCAATGGGGAATGGAAACGCAAGGGCCTCGATCTCAGTCAAAAGTGGAATGTCACAGGCGCAATGGGCATCCGGCAGAAATTTGAACAAGAAGCCCGCTACAAAGGGCTCGGCCCACTGCGTTACGTGAACTCAGACACCCTTGCCAAAAAGGGCTGGCCCAAGTTCAAAGACAAGGCGTCGATGAAATGGGCCGAGGTTCACAAGCAAGACCCAACAGGCAAACGCAAGATTGATCGCAGCAAGCTGAAACAGTACCTGGGTGAGCAGGTGATGGCCGCCAAGGTGTCCAGCAAGGACTTCGTCAAACTGGAAGTCGGCTACGTGGGCACCCTCGGGCCGGAGGCGCTGGAGAAGTGGAACGCCAACATGCGCGCCAGCGGTGAAGGCAAGGTGGTGTGGGGCGACGCCGAATTGGGTGACGTGAACTTCAGCGCCGAAGCCGCTGCCATGCGTTACTACAGTGGTGGCAGCCTGAGTGGTGAGCTCGCCCCGCTACAAGGCAACGTCAGCATCAAGGCAGAAGGTGGTTTGGAGGTGGCGTTTGCCGAGGGCAAGGTGGCTGGCAACCTCTACCTCCCCAGCAAAGAAGGCTTGATGCTGTATTGGCTGGACCTTGAGCAGGCTGTGGCCATGACCAAGGGACAAGCCGTGGACACGGGCAAGTACGACCTGGGCGCCGTGCGCCTGGCTTGTGCCGCCGAACTCAAGGGGGTGATTGGCGTGAGCCTGGCAGGCGAGGTCTCGATTGGCGTTGCCATGAAAGACATCGACACCCAAGACGTGGACGGCAAGACCAAGCCGGGAAAGATGCCGCACATCCAGGGCACGAACAAGAAGGTCAAGCGCAAGAGCGCGGCCAATGTCAGCGGCCAAGGCGATGACTGGAAGAACACCGCAGGCGCAGCGGCGAGCGTGAACTTCTTTGCAGGCGCCAAAGGTGGTTTGGGGCTGAATGGCGCCATTGAATGGCGCAACCCGCACAGCAAGGAAAAGAAATTCGAGCCATTCGCGAGCATCGCCCCCGAGCTACAGGGCATGGCAGGACTGGCTGGAGAAGCAAAGCTGGCCATCGAATACGTGGATGGCGTCTTCCGCATCACGGCTCACGCGGGCTTGTGCTTCGGACTGGGGGCAGAAGGCACGGTGACGCTGGCGGTGGGCGCCAAGCAGCTCGCCAGCTTCATGTATTGGTTCTATTACAACCTGCTGAACTTGGGGTTCAGGAGTACAAAAATCATTCTGGATACAGCATTCGATGCAGCCAAGTACCTGGGGTACTTGGTGGTGGCTGAAGGCAAGGAGTTGGCCGAGTACTTCGGGAAAGAACTGACCGGGCGTGCGGCGGAAACTTTGGAGAAGGCCATTGGCCGACTAGAGGTGAAGTACCGCAAAGAAGGCGAGACGCTACAACTTGCGAAGCGCGTTCTGGCCAACCCATCCGCGCTTCGACACACCCCACCTGAGAGCAAAGGCATGCTCATCTACATGCTCACCCGCTTTGGTGCCGTCAGTTGGGCACTTGACAGCGGGGGTCTGGGCAGCAACTACCTGCCCACCCAGCGCCAAGCAGTGTTGGCGGTGCTGCACCAAACCCAAACCAAGCGCGACATCGAGAACGTCATCCAGCACATTCACCCAACGGGTGACAAGGTGGCCTTTGATCAGCGGCTGGGTGATCTCAAACGGTTCTTTGCAGCCGAAGGCCCCAGCGGGCTGGACTTTCCTGGTACCCGCACACAACATCAAGACGGGTTCCAGGAATTGATGCGCCAGCGCGGTCATGCTGACTTCGTGGCACTGAACGGCGACTTTGGTGCGTGGTACGACCAGACCCATGCTGCGCTGATGGACGAAGCCCCCCGCGGCTACCCAGCCATGGACAACTCGGACTTTGCCTATGCCCTGGCCCGCGATGGCCGGGGGGACCACCCGCTGTTCGCGTCCAGTGGCAATGGCTTCTACAAGAGCATTGCGTGACGCTCAGTGTGGCGTGACTGCGCAGCGCAGGGCCGGCATGTAGGAAGAAGGCGTAGCAACCAGTTTGCCGGTGTCATCGTCCTTCTCCATGGGGTAAGGGTCGTCCTTGTAGCGATGCACGGTAGAGCCAATCAGCGGACTGTCTGCAGTGCCGCTGCGAACCACCTTGTGAGTGCCAGTTGCTGGCCCTTGGGGGTTCATGGATGGCGCCGTTTTGTAGGCGTCTTCCGCATACCAGTCGTTGACCCATTCGACACCGTTGGTGCTCATGTCATGCAGCCCGAGCGGGTTGGCAGGAAACAGGCCAACTGGGTAGTTGCTCATCTCATTGAAAGGTGAGATGAGTTTCGCCTGCTTGTCATAAGGCACACCTCTCCCAAACTCCGCGTTGCCGTCAGCGGTGGCCACCATGAAGAACTGCCCCCGGCTGCGTGCTGCGTACTCCCACTGCGCTTCGGTGGGCAAATCGATCGGCAACCCCGTCAACTGACCGAGCCATTGGCAGTAATTCTTAGCCTCTTGCCAGTAAGCCTTGGCGGGGAGAGTCGGGGGCTGGCGGACATTCCCGCCATACGTCGACCCCGTTCTTGGCCTGCCCGTCGCATCCGTGAACACATCGAACTCGGCGTAGGTGACCTTGTACTTGCTGATCCAGAAGTCACTCAAGATGATCTTCTTGACCACCTTGTCGTCTTGCTTGGACGTCATGCGGCTCACGCCCTCGATGCCCATGAGGCTGGCGAAGTCACCCCGCATGAAGCTGCCGCCGCGCACATAGACCATGTCCTTGAAGACTTTGGCCTTGAGCATCTCTTTGCGCGCGTCGATGCTGCCCGCCTGCATGGCTGCCAAAGCCTGCGCCAACTCAGCAGGTTGCTGCGGCACGGGCAACTTGGCCAGATCCGCGGGGCTGATGTAGAAGTGGTTGCGCTTGGGGTTACCTGGCGGCTTCACGCGCGCCAGCGTAGGGGCCTCGGCTTTGGAGAGTGAGGCAATCCCTGTCACGGAGTTTGTGCGGCGGGCATCGGCGTCAGTGGCTTCAACGGCTTTCGCGCACCCTGAGGCCGCAACCACGCCCAAGCTCCACAAGCCCCATGCCATCCAGTGAGTCGCCATCGTGATATCCCTGCGCTGTATTCGTTGTGCCGCCAATGTTAGTGGCTGACGAATGGCCGCATGCGCACGGACTGGCATCCAAATGTGACGACGCCAGCAGGGCGAGCCCAGGCGCCCTCAGCGGTAAAACGCCTCGACCTTGCCCTTGAGCTTGATGGTCAGGCTGCGGCCTTTGCGGTCCACGGTCTTGCCCACGGGCACGCGGACCCAGCCTTCGCTGACGCAGTATTCCTCGACGTCGAAGCGTTCCTTGTCGTTGAAGCGGATGCCGATGTCGTGCTGGAACACGGCCGCGTTGTGGTGCGGGCTGCGCGGGTCGATGGAGAGGTGGTCGGGCAGAGGGGGGCGCTCGTCGGTCTGGCTCATGGTGTGGCTCGCGGTCGGTGCTGCGGGGGTGGGCAAAGGGGGTGCCGTTGCCGGCAAGGGCGCCAGTGTAGGGGACGCCAGCGGACGCAGCCAGGCGCCGCGCCCTGTGGCGCTCAGGCCAGGGTTTTGGGCGGGTTGCCCGACTCCGGCGGGCCGCCGCGGTGGGATTTGGTCCAGCTGTAGTCGGGCGGGGCGTCGCTCACGCCGGCTTGGCCCACGCTGTCGTCCAGCTCGGTGTTGATGACGACGTGGCGGTTGCAGGGCTGGCCCTGGGGGTCACGCTCCTTGCGGCGCGCTTCGGCGAAGGCCAGGGCGGCCATCAGTTGGGCGTCGGCGAAAGGCTGCACTTGGGGGCCGTCGGGCGTCAGCCAGTAAACAACGATGCTCATGGTGGTGCGGGCAAGGCCCGGTCCAAGGTGGGTGGCAGGTTCAGAAACGGAGGGCGCAACCGGTCTTTTTCCACACAAAGCCCCCTGCGCACCCGGGATTACCATCGGCATGGCGACGTGCATGCCCTGTTCAACGAACGGGGGCACACCCATGTCACCCACCAGACGCCGCCGTTCACCCCAAGCAGTCCCGCCATGCCCCCTCGATTCTGCCCCGTCCACATGCCCACAGCCAGAGAGGCCTGCGCATGACCGAGTGGCACGCACACGGTGAGTCGGACCCCGGCATCGACCCCGACATCCGCCTGCAGCAGATCCGCGAAGCCTTCGTCGATGACGTGCTGCGCGGTCTCGTCTGGCTGACGCTGTGCATCCTGGCAATGTCGTTCTGGCGCAATTTCCTGGGCCCGCCCAGCCTGCGCTGGCCGGCCGCCTTCGCCATGGTGGCCGTGAGCACCACCTCGCTGTGCACCCTCTTCTGGCGGCGCCGGCACCTGTCGTACCGCTTCAAGGCCACGGCGCTGCTGGGCGTGCTGTTCCTGACGGCCACCGCGGGCCTGGTGTCCTTTGGGCAGGCCGCGCCCACGGGCAACTTCTTCGCGATGGGCTTTTTCGTCTCGGCCGTTCTGTTTTCGCGCAACACCGTGTTCATGTTGATCGGCGGCACGGCGCTGGTGATCGCCTGTGCGGCTTTTGCCGCGCTCTCGGGCCTGCACACCGTGCCGATCAACCTCAATGCGGTGGTGATGCAACCGGTGGTCTGGGTCAACCTGATGCTGACGCTGGCGCTGTCGGCCGGCGCCATCGCCACGGCCATGGGCTCGTTCATGCGCGCCATGCAGAGCCTGTTGGGCGATGTGCACCGCCAGCAAACCGAGATCAAGGCGCAGCGCGACCAGATCCGCCACCTCGCCACCCACGACAACCTGACGGGCCTGCCCATCATGCGGCTGGCGGTGGACCGCAGCCACCAGGCCATGGCCCACGCACGGCACAACGGCCAGAAGATCGCGTTCATGTTCCTCGACCTCGATGGCTTCAAGGAGGTCAACGACCGCCATGGCCACGAGGCGGGTGACCGCGTGCTGCAGACCGTGGCCAAGCGCCTGACATCGGCCGTGCGTTCGGCCGACACCGCGGCGCGCATTGGTGGCGACGAGTTCGTGGTCATCCTCAGTGACCTGAGCCACGCGCACTTCGCGGGCGATGTGGCCGAGAAAATCTTGCGGACCCTGAACGCGCCCATCGCTTACGACGGGCACGAACTCAGCGTGGGCGCGAGCATCGGCATCGCGGTGTTCCCGGACCATGCCGAGGACCTGGATGCGCTCAAGCGGGCCGCCGACCGGGCGATGTACGCGGTCAAGGCCTCCGGCAAGAACCGCTACCAGTTCGCACAGCCCGCCTGAAGACCGGCGGAGGGCTCAGGCCAGCGCGTCGCTGGGTTGTGTGGCCTTCCAGATGCCCGAGGCAAACGAGGCGTCGCTGGCCTGCATGAGCAGCCAGTTGAGCAGCTGCCCGTGCGTCATCGGCTTGGCGAAGAAGTTGCCTTGCAGCATCTGGCAGCCGGCTTTGCGCAGCCAGGCGACCTGCTCCAGCGTTTCAACGCCTTCGGCCACGCTCTTGACGCCCAGGCGGTTGGCCAGGTCGATCATCAGCTCCAGCAAGGCCGGGTTGAAGTTGGGCTGGCCGATGGCCTGCACGAACATGCCGTCGATCTTGAGCTTGTCCACCTTGAGGTCGAGCAAGCGGCCCATGGACGAGGTGCCCGAGCCGAAGTCGTCGATGGCGATGCGGAAGGCCAGCGCCGACAGCTTCTTGAGCGTGGCGGTTTCCTTGCCGGCCAGGCCGACCATGGCGGTGCTTTCGCTGACCTCGAATTCGATGTCGGAGGTGTTCAGGCCGTGGCGTTGCAGCGCTTCCTGCACGTCATCGACCATGGCCGCGTCGGTCAGCTGGCGCAGCGAGACGTCCATGCTCACGTAGGGCAGGGCCAGGCGCTGCTCGCGCAGGGCCACCAGGTCGGCGCAGACCATGTCGATGACGACCTTGCCCAGCGGCACGATCAGGCCGCTTTGCTCGGCGACCGGGATGAACTCTTCGGGCGGCACCATGCCACGCGCGGGATGGCGCCAGCGCACCATGGCCTCCACGCCGCGCACGCGGTCGAAGGCGTCGAACTGGGGCTGGTAGACCATGAAGAACTGGCGCTCGTCGATGGCATTGCGCAGGTCGGCCTGGACTTGTGCACGGCTGCGCGCAGCGGCGTCCATCGAGGCGTCGTAGAACACCAGCCGGCCGCGACCGGTGCGTTTGGCTTCGTACATGGCCAGGTCGGCGCGGTGCAGCATTTCGCCGAGGTTGAGCTCGCCGCGCTTGAGCATGTAGGCGCCGATGCTCAGGCCCACCCACTCCTTGACCTCGCCGATCATGATGGGCTTGGAGACCTGCTCGATGAGCACACGGCAGATGGTTTCGATGGTGGCGCGCGAGGACACGTCGGTCAGCAGCGCGGCGAACTCGTCCCCGCCCAGGCGGCCGATCATGACGCCGCCGCCCAGGGTGTAGCGCAGGCGCTGGGCCACGGTCTTGAGGACCAGGTCACCGGCGATGTGGCCATGGGTGTCGTTGATGAACTTGAAGCGGTCAAGGTCGAAGTACATCAGGCAGCCATCGGTCTCCATGCGGCCGATGGACTCCGCCTCGTTGTGGCGCTTGAGCGCGGACTCGAAGGCCACGCGGTTGAGCAGGCCGGTGAGCGCGTCGTTCTGGGCGACTTGGCGCAATTGGGGCTCGGGCACCATGTTCAGCGCCGCCTGGGCGCTGCGCGCACGGCGCCAGACCCAGGCCACGCCGCCCAGCAGCAGCAGGCCGACACCCAGGTCGCGCGCGGCCGACACCAGCACCGGGCGCAGGTCGAAACGCACGCTGACGACGTCGTCGGGCACACGCTGCGAGGACACGGTCACGCAGCCGGCGGGCCAGCCCAGGGTCGCCGTGCAGCGGCCCGCGGCGGGCGTCGCGGTGGCAACGGCGGGCTGGGCCGCACGGGCATAGACCGCGCGGCAACGCTGCTCGCGGCAATGCGTCACGGCCAGCACATCAGCCTGGGGGTCCAGGGCCTGCGCCATGGCCCGTACGAGGGGCGAGGTGGCGGGGTAAGCCGTTGGCGACGGCGGTGCCTGTGTCTGCGCAGAGGGGTCTGGTGCGACCAGGGCGGTGGGGGCCTGTGCCGCGCTGGGGTCGGTGTCTGGCTGGGTGGCCGGGTTGGCTTGGGCGACCTGTGCGGTTTTGCGGCGGCCCGACTTCTTGCCCGTCGGCGCGGGGGACGGTTCGTTGGCGGCGACAGGCGACACAGCCCGCGACGCAGGGCTCGGTGCCGGTGCCCCGGTCTCGGCAGGCGCCTTGAAGGCGTCGGCGGGGCCCTGCTCGATGATCGCCATGGCCATGGCGCCGTGGGCTTCGGCCTGGCTTTTCGCTTCATTCAAACGCGAAGTGAGCACCAACCCACACAGCACCAGCATGGCCACCAGGGTGACGCGCCCGGGCGTGAACCAGGCCGCCTTGGGGGCGACCGCGGCGTCTTCTGCGGCATCTTTTGCGGTGGGAGAGGCGGCGGGCATGGGGTTGGGGTGACCAGTGGCCATTCGGCGAGTCCTGTGCGTCCCTGCGTGTGGGGACCATGGGGATGATTTCGGCCGGGTCAGCCTGAAATTGAGGCCAACCCGGCCCATGCCTTGCGGCACACTCGCCGCATGCCCACCCTGCACTGCCTGAGCTTCGACCTCAGCCTGGACACCGACGGCGTCCACACCTTCGACGCCCAAGCCGCTGCCGCGGTCGGCTCGGATGCCATGCTGGCCCAGATCCGGGCCGAAGTCCAGCAGGTGCTGGCCTGGGCCGCGGCGCATTTCCCCGACGGCCCCGGCCCGCTGGACGAAGGTTGCAGCTGGTACCACGACGTGCAGGACCAGCGCGACGGCCCTGACGGCGCAGACAACGCCAATGGCGCCAACGGCCATTGGCACACCGTGAGCCTGTCGCTCAGCGGCACGTCGGCCTTTGGCGAAGCCTTCGCGCAGGCCTTTGCAGGGGCCCTGGCCCAATCACCCGACTGAGCCGACGGATCCGACTGAGCGCCCCGGCAGGTCCAAACGCACCGGCACGGCCACGGGTTGGCGGTGCGCGGGCAGCACGCTTTCGCGGGCACGCAGCTGGCCACAGCCCCCATCGACGTCCTGCCCGGCAGAGTGGCGCAGCTTGGTCAGCACGCCGCGTCGGTGCAGCCAGCGGGCCATCTCGGCGGCGCGCTCCCAGCTGGGCCGCTGGAAGTCGAGTGCCTCGACCTCGTTGTACGGGATCAGGTTCATCAGCGCGTACTTGCCATGCAGCAGGCGCACGATGCCTTCGAGCTCCTCCTCACCGTCGTTGATGCCGGCCAGCAGCGTCCACTGGTACTGGATGGGGTAGCCCGTGGCACGGGCGTAGCGCTCGCCGGCGTCCACCAACTCCTCGGGCGACATGGGCGTGGCGCGGGGCAGCAGTTGCGCGCGCAGCGCGGGCTTCGTCGAATGCAGGGACAGGGCCAGCGCCGGCTTGACACGGCCCTGCAGCAGGCGCTCGAACACGCGCGGGTCGCCCACGGTGGAGAACACCAGGTTCTTGTGGCCGATGTTGCCCACGGTGCCCAGCAAGTCGATGGCTTCGAGCACGTTGTCCATGTTGTGCGAGGGCTCGCCCATGCCCATGAAGACGACCTTCTTGACCGCCCGCCGCGTGCGCGCCAGGGCCACCTGCGCGACGATTTCAGCGCTGCCCAGCTGGCGCAGCAGGCCGTCGCGCCCGGTCATGCAGAACACGCAGCCCACGGCGCACCCCACCTGGGACGACACGCACAACCCATCGCGCGGCAGCAGCACGCTCTCGGCGGTCTGGCCATCGTGCAGGCCCACCAGCAGGCGCTCGGAGCCATCGCTGCCGGGGTGGGCCGAGCGCAGCGTGGCCAAGCCCATGACCTCGGCCATCAGCGCGTCCAGGCCCTCGCGCACAGGCTGGGGCAGGAAGTCTTCGGGGCGGCGCTTGCCGCTGTCTTGCGGCAAGGCCTGGGCCCACAGGCGCAGCACGCGCTGTTCGTGGATGGGCTTGGCGCCGAGGGCGCGCAGGCGCTGGCGGATGTGTTCGATGCGCATGGGGCGCCAGTGTAGGCACTCAGTGCGGCTTGCGGGGGCCTTTGAACGCCTCGGGGCGGATGACGTTGCCATCCTTGTCGGCACGGGTGCGGCGGGCACGCTGGATGGCTTCTTCGGCCAGGCGGGCGGCATCGTCGCGGCGGCTGCGCCAGTCCCGCCAGTGCCACACGGCCTTGGCGCGGCTGCGCACCCACCCCGGCAGGCGCCGCAAGGCGGCGTCCAGCGCGGCGCGGCGACGCTGGGGCAGGCACATGCGGGCCAGCAAGGCCACGCAGACCAGCACCACCAAGGCGGCAAACCACGGATTCGGACTCACGGACATCGCACCACCCGGCCAAACACCACCGCCATCGGGAACACCAGGGACGGCATCGGCACATCGTAACCAATGCCGCGCGAGGCTGCACCCCCGTTCATCGGGGCCCCGACGCGGCCGAGGGCCTTGTGGCCACCACGTTCATGCCGGCAGGCACCTCGCTGTCGTCGAGGTAGGCGATGGCGCCGGGCGTGTTGACGATGTAGGCGATGACTTCCGCCACCGAGGCCAGTTCGCGCGGCGGCACGCCCTTGCCCACGTAGCGGCGCACCGTCCAGTAGGCGGTGTAGCGGTCTTCGTCCTGCTGGAGGTAATCGTTGAGGAAACGCTGGCGCAGCAGGCTGCCAGGCGCCTGGTTGACGGGCAGCAAGGCCTGCCCCGACAGCTCCACCAGTCGACCGGTGTAGATGCGTTGCACCTGGGTGGCGTCGAGTTTGCGCACATTGCCGTGGGCCACGATGACCACCGCGGCCGAGGCCAGGCCAGGCGCGATGAGGCAGCAACCCAGCATCAGCCAGGTGCGCAGGAGAGAAGGGGTACAGCGCATCGTCCGGGCCTTCTCAGAAGACGACGCTGTAGCTCAGCGACAGCACGTTGACGCCGGTCTGGCTGACGGTGCCCTCGGGCGGGTCGTCGGCCATGGCCGAGCGCCTGCCGATGCGGGTGTGCATCCACTCGCCCTTGAGCTGGCTGCGCGGGCTGAGGGCGTAGGCCGCGCCCACGCCCGCCGAGGTCTGGTCGTACACCGGGATGGCATCGGCGGCGGCCCGCTGCGCCACCGACAGCGGATCGCTGCCCGAGCCGGCCGAGGCCTGGAGCGCTTCGGCAGCCTTGCGCGGCGCGCCCAGGGTCTGCAACCGCGCCAGGCTGACGTAGGGTGTGAGGTGGCCCAAGGTGTGCAGCACGGCCACGTAGCCGCCCACGGTGTTGGCCCCCAGGTCGGTGCGGCCCTGGATGTTGCGGGCGATTTCGGTCACCACGCGCCAGTTGGGCGCCACGCGGGCATCCAGGCCCAGGTTGACGATGCTGTTGACGATCTTGTCGGTGCTGCGGATGCCCGGGCCGCCCGGGATGGCGTTGGACACCTGGTAGTAGCCAAAACCGGGGAAGGGGCTGACGAAGGGGTAACGGCTCGGCAGGGGCTGGCCATCGCTGCGCTCAGTGGCCGCGTGGAGCGCGCCCAAACGCCAGTTCAAGGCCTCGCTGCGCCAGGTCAGGGCCGCGCCGACCACGTCGGTGTGCACGGGCAAGAACTGGGGCCCGAGGTCGCGGGTGTGGGTGCGGTCGGTGATCTGGGCACGGCCGCCGTAGGCATCGACAGCGAGTTCGCCGCTGCCGCGCTGCCAGGTGCGCGAGACCGACAGGCCGGTGTAATCGGTGGTGGGCGACACCGCGTAGACCTCTGCGGGCAGGCGCGCGAAGGCGTAGGTCTGGCCCACATCGCGGTTCTCGGCGTTCAGGAAGATGGGCACGCGCTGTTTGCCGGCGCGCAGCAACCAGTCGTTGTCGGGCCGCCAGGACACGAAGGCCCAAGCCGCCTCGACGGCCCATTGGCGCTCGTGGCGCGTGGACGGCGCCAGCGTCAGCTGCACCGTGGCCGACCAGCTGGGCGAAAAGCGCGCGTCCAGCTGCCCGCCGACGATGCTGTCGCGCCAGAAGGTGCCGCCGTCGTCGGTGAAGCGCTGCCAGCGCCAGGACTGGTCGGACACCGCGTAACCCACCGTGGCGAAGCCGGAGACCCGCACGTCCAGTCCCGCGGCGCCCTGCTCCCCCTCGGCGGTGCGGTTGACCGGGGACAGCTTCGCCTGGGGCAAGGCCGCCAGGGGGCTGGCGGTGGAGCGCTCGGTGCTTTGCGCGGGGCTTCGCGCAGGGTTCTGGGCGGTTTGCGCCTGGGCGACCACGCAGCCCCCCCAGCAACTCAGGGCGGTCACAGCGCTCAGGGCGACGCGGTACTGCTGGGTCATCCTGTGGTCTTTCTCAGTGGTCGCGCCAGGTCTGGGCGATCTGCTCGAACTGCGGCAGGCAGGCTTCCAGGGCTTCGACCACGCCCGGATCGAAGTGGGCCCCGGCGCCATCCCGGAGGATTTTGAGGGCCTGGTCGTGCGGCATCGGCGGCTTGTAGGGCCGCGCGCTGATGAGCGCGTCATAGACATCGGCCACGGCCATGAGCCGCGCCGACAGGGGAATTTGTTCGCCCGCCAGGCCTTCGGGGTAGCCGCTGCCATCCCATTTTTCATGGTGCCAGCGGGCGATGTCCATGGCGTGGCGGAGGTAGTGGGCGTCGCCGGCCATGCGGTCGGCGGCGCGGCGCAGCATCTCCCAGCCGTGCATGGCGTGCTGGCGCATGACGACCTGCTCTTCGGGCGTGTGGCGCCCGGGCTTGAGCAGGATGTGGTCGGGCGTGGCGACCTTGCCGATGTCGTGCAGCGGCGCCGAGCGCGCGATGTGGTCGATGGCTTCGGGGTTGAGCACGCCGAGGTGGCGGCCCTGGTCGAACAACCACTGGGCCAGGGTGCGCACGTACTCCTGGGTGCGGCGCACGTGGTGGCCGGTGGCCTCGTCGCGGAACTCGGCGAACGAGATCATGACGTGCAGGGTGGCCTCGCGCAGCAGGTCCACCTGCTCCAGGCGGTGGGCCAGCTCGGTTTGCAGCCAGGCGTTGCGGTCGCGCAGCTCGTCTTCGTAGGCCTTGACCTGCAGGTGGGTGCGCACGCGCGCCTGCAGCACGATGGGGTTGATGGGCTTTTGGATGAAGTCGGCCGCACCGACCTGGAAGCCGCGGGCCTCGTCCTCGGTCTGCGTCATGGCCGTCAAGAACAGCACGGGGATGGCGCGGGTGGCCGGATCGGCTTTCAGGCGCTGGCAGACCTCGTAGCCGTCCATCTCCGGCATCATGATGTCGAGCAGCACGAGGTCGGGGCGGGCGCGTCGCACCAGCTCCAGGGCCTTGGCGCCCGAGGCCGCCAGCTTGACGCGGTAGTCGGCCTGCAACAGGCCCGCCAGCAGGCTGAGGTTGGCCGGGGCGTCGTCCACGACGAGCACGGTCGGCAGGCGTTTGTCGGCAAGGCTCATGAGGGGGTGGGCTCTGTCTGCACCGGGGCGCTGGTGCTGGCGACCTGTGCGGCAGGCGTCATGGGCTTCAATTCTTGCAGGTGTCGGGTGGCAGCGTCGAAGTCACAGCGTGCCAAAGCGTCGTCAAGTCGCGCAAAAGTGGACGGCGGCAGCCACCCTGCGAAGGCAATGCGGTGACGTTGCCACAAAGACAGGGCCTCGCCATCCGAATCTGCCGTGAGGCGGGTGAGGCTGTGCACCAGCGCGGCATCGGGCGCGGCGGGCACCAAAACGGGGTGCGCCGAAGCGGCTGGCGCCAGCACGAGCTCCAGGGCGTCCACGAGGGGCACGACCGCATCGACCAGCAAGGCCACCGCGCGTTCGACCTCGGCCTGGCTGCCGCCGTCGCCAAGGCGTTCCAGGGCCTGGGCGCGCTCGGCCAGGGTGCCGTGGCCCACCGTGCGGGCCAGCCCTTTGAGGGTGTGGCCCTCGCGCACCAGCGTGACACGGTCGAGCTTTTGCAAAGCCTGCGGCAAGCGGGGCAGCAGTTCGCGCACGTGGCCGACGAAGGCGTGCAGGGTCTGGCGGTACAGGCTGGCGTCGCCGGCGAAATAGGCTTCGGTGGTGGGGCGGTCCAGGCCGTGCACCTCGGGCCAGTCTGGCGCTGCGGCGTGGCGTGTGCCTCCCTGGCGGGCGCCACCGGGCAAGGCTCCGCCCCGTGCCGGCTCGGCAGCGGACGCCGCAGCAACAGCAGCAGCCTCCTCGCGCGCGGCGGCGGGGACGTAGGGGCTCAGGGTCGCGTACAGCGTGAGCGGGTCCAGCGGTTTGGAGAGGTGGCCTTGCATGCCCAGGGCCAGGCAGCGTTCGCGCTCCTCGACCATGGCGTGGGCCGTCATGGCCAGCACCGGGGTGTCGCGCAGGGCCGGGTCCTGGCGGA